>PPYE01432640.1_pt1 | contig 39596 bp, 41 predicted proteins | sample 1559881 | NCBI WGS metagenome assembly PPYE01 (sample SAMN08240022, study PRJNA423297) | Human gut metagenome, whole genome shotgun sequencing project. | reverse complement strand
ATCGAAGTGGAGACAGAAGATCTCGATATGGTCCGGGAAGCTGTGGAAGCCGGCGCCGACATCATTATGCTCGACAACATGAGTCCGGAAATGATGGCAGAGGCGATCCGCATCATCGACGGCAGAGCCGAGACGGAATGTTCCGGCAACATCACCAAGGAAAACATCGAAACCATCACCTCCCTGGGTGTTGATTACATTTCCAGCGGAGCCCTGACCCACTCCGCGCCGATTCTCGACATCAGTCTGAAACACCTGCGGGTACTGGATGAATAAGATTATCCGAACGAAAACTGTTCAGGATGAGTAATATTATCTGAACGAAAACTGTTCAGAATGAGGAACCGAAGTTTAAAATACTCGACATTCTGGATGTGCAAATCTATGCCTGTCAGAAAAGGAGGCAGATTTCATGAAAAAAGAACTAGACGGCAAAAGCAGGCGGAAGACTCTCCTGTCTCTTCTTTCCCAGTCTGACGTTCCCCTGTCGGGAACCCGGCTGGGAAAGGAAACCGGCGTCAGCCGCCAGGTCGTTGTGCAGGACATCGCTCTTTTGCGCACCGCCGGCTATCCCATCCTCTCCACAGGCCGGGGATACATTTTAAATGAGACTTCCGGCGGCTGCACCAGAGTCCTGAAGGTCTGCCACAGCGACGCGCAGGTGGAGGACGAGCTGCAGACCATCGTGGATCTGGGCGGATGCATCGTGGATGTGAGCATCAATCACCGGGTCTACGGCAAGGTCTCCGCTCCCCTGAACATCAAAAGCCGCCGTGACACCCACAATTTCAAATCGGAACTTGACACCAGCAAGTCCTCCCTGCTGTCAAGCGCCACCTCCGGTTATCACTACCACACCATCCGCGCCGACAGCGAGGAGATTCTCGATGAGATCGAGGAGGCATTGCGCCAGAAACATTATCTTGCTGATTACATGGAATATGAGATTTAGATTCGTCTGAATCTCATTTTTTTGTGTTGCAAAACATTTTTTACGTTGTCGGCATCATCAGCAAAACGCTTTCATCAAACATTTTCGTACAGCACCACTCTTGCCTCATACGGCTTTAAAACGCCTTCTTTATGAAAATGATAGTTGGAGATCAGTTCCTCTCCCTCCTGCTGCTCGAACAGATTGCAGGCAACCTCGCGATCACTGAAATTGCAGGCAACTACCAGTTTCTGATCGCCGAGCGTTCTCTGGTACGCATAAATATTTTCATCATCATTCAGCAGCCCTTTAAAAACTCCCTCTACGATGATCTCCTGCTCTTTCCGGAGCCGGATCAATTTCTGATAGTAGTAAAAAATACTGTCTGGATCTTCCATGGCCTGCTTTACATTTATCATCAGATAATTTGGATTTACTTTGATCCACGGCGTTCCTGTTGTAAATCCCGCGTTGGCGCTGTCATCCCACTGCATCGGAGTTCTGGCATTATCTCTGCTGATCGCCCGGATCGCATCCAGCATATCTTCCTCATTCATGATCCCATTTTCTGTGTATTCATAAAATGCATTGATCGACTCGATATCCCGGTAATCTTCAATATTCTTAAAATAAGCATTGGTCATACCGATTTCTTCACCCTGATAAATGTACGGAGTTCCCTTCATCATGTGCAGGCAGGTCGCGATCATTTTGGCAGATACTTCCCGGTACATTGGGCCATCGTTTCCGAATCTGGAAACCGCTCTCGGCTGGTCGTGATTATCCCAGTACAGGCTGTTCCAGGCCACACCTTCCAGCTCTTCCTGCCATTTATTCAGTACCTCTCTGAGTTTTTTCATCGGTATTCTGTCTGTGGTCCATTTTCCATGCTCGCCCGCGGCAATATCCATATGTTCAAACTGGAACACCATATTTAATTCCCTGCCGTCCAGATTGGCATATTTTTTTGCTTCCTCGATGGTAACACCGGCGGTCTCGCCCACCGTCACCAGATCATACTTGGACAGCACTTTCTGATTCATTTCCTGCAGATACTCATGCACTCTCGGGCCGTTGCAGACATATGGATCCTTGTTTCCGTATAATCCATTCACGACTTCCCCGTCCGGATAAGCCGGGTCTTTGGAAATCATACTGATCACGTCCATACGGAAGCCATCCACGCCTTTCTCACACCACCAGGTCATCATATCAAAGACTTCCTTCCGAACCGTTTCATTTTCCCAGTTCAGATCCGGCTGTTTCGGAGAAAAACAGTGGAGATAATACATTTCCGTCTCCTCATCATACTGCCATGCAGAACCGCCGAAAGAACTTCCCCAGTTATTCGGCTCCTTTCCGTCCTTTGCATCTTTCCAAATGTAATAATCTCTGTAAGGATTGTTTTTTGATTTTCTGCTCTCCACGAACCAGCGGTGCTCATCGCTCGTATGGTTGACAACCAGATCCATCACCAGCTTCAATCCTCTTTTATGCATTTCCGAAAGCATCCGGTTGAAATCTTCCATGGTCCCAAACTCTTTCATGATAGCCTGATAATCCGAAATATCATATCCATTATCATCGTTAGGAGACTGATAGACCGGAGACAGCCAGATCACATCCACCCCCAGCTCTTTCAGATAATCCAGATGTTCGGTAATACCGTTCAGATCCCCGATACCATCCCCGTTGCTGTCCGCAAAGCTTCTCGGATATATCTGATAAATCACGCTCTTTTTCCACCACAAATTGTTATTCATGTTTTCCTCCTTCCTGACGCATTTACTGCGTCAATAATGGTAGATTTGGAAGTTCACTTCCAAACTTCTTCCTCCCATTTATTATGCACTTCATGTAGATTCAGTATAAAAAACTTCTTTTGTTCTTTCTTGCAATATGTTATTCTAAACATGTACAATATTCACTTACTATTCAATCAGTCAACAGAAAGAGCAGAAAAACATGAACAAAATTCACCTTCAAAAAGAAGCACAACATGGAACTCCGCAATTCCGCTTTCAGGCATTCTCCCAGCGGGACACCTGCGGCCAGTATTTTGCTCCCTATCACTGGCACGATGAAGCGGAATTTCTATATGTGACAGAGGGAAGCATCACACTCCGCACGGAAAACAGCACGAAGCTTCTGACTGCCGGTCAGATTTATTTCATCAATCCGGGAACCGCCCACGCCCTGTTCGGCAACAGTGAGGTTTCCCATCACTACGCGCTGGTTTTCGGTCTGGAACTGCTCAGCTTCGCCCAATACGATGTCTGCCAGAACCGATATCTGGAACCTCTCTTCTCCGGCAAACTTCTGTTTCCTCCGGGAGACACCTTCGAGCCGGAGACTTCCGTGCAAATCGGACAGCTGATCGCACAGGCGGAACAGCTGTACCATAATACGGACCCTGCGGTTCCTGCCTCCCTTTCCATCAAGATCATTCTGTTGCAGATTCTGGAAATTCTGTTCTCCAGGCAGGCCTTCTTGCCGTCCGGTGACAACGCCCGCTGGAAATCCTCCGAAGAGTATTCTCTCCGCCCGGTATTTGAATATATCGAACAGCATTATCAGGAGCGAATCACTCTGGAACAGCTTTCTTCCAGACTTCATATGAACAAAAACTATTTTTGCAAATTTTTCAAACAAAAAGTAGGAAAAACACCGTTTTCCTACTTAAATGAATACCGTATCAATCAGGCTGCTGCCCTTCTGCTCACCACCAATGCCCCGATCACAGAGATCGCCATGGACACCGGCTTCGATAATATGAGCTATTTCATCCGACAGTTTAAACACTGTAAGGGCTGCACCCCTTCTGTGTTCCGCAAGATGGAGCACCCGGGAGCGGTGCCTATTGTGTGAGGCTTTTCGCTAAAGCGCAAGCACTCCCTCAAAAGCCAAAGCCATATATTTTTCGGCACCGGACAGCCCGTACTCTGCCAAGTCCCGCGGCTCCCAGCTATCGCTGTCCAGATTGTCCGCGCCATACAGAAATTGAGCAAAAGGAATATCCCGGAACTTCGCCACCGCCATGGCTGCCGCGCATTCCATTTCCACGCAAAGGCAGCCCGTCTCTTTCCTCTCAGCAATTACCTCAGCAGTTTCACGGTAAATGGCATCGGTAGTCCATGTTTTCCCTTTTACATACGGATGCCCGCATCGCTCAAAGCATGCTTCCAGTCTCTCAATGACGTCTGCGTCGGCAGGTACCTCATCTGCCGCCTCCAGATAATGATAGCTGGTACCTTCATCACGAACCGCAGATACCGGAATAATAATCTTATCATCGGCAGCACGATTTAAAATCCCGCAGCTTCCAAACAGCAGAATTTTCTTTGCTCCCATGGCAATCACTTCTTCCAGCCCGGCAGCGCAGGCAGGCGCTCCGACTCTCGACAAATAAAAAGCAATAGGAGTATCCCTGTAAATAAACTGATAAACAGGAGTTCGCCCATTGGCCGTGTATAGATAATCTATAACCTCCACACCATCCAGAGAAGCAAATTTATTGATAATATTTTCAGAAAATGTGGCGACACACCTCTCAGGAAAATCCGCATTTCTCTTTGTTACATCTTCCGGATTAATAAACGCACTCTTTTCTTTTGGATAATTATAAAAAACAGTTCCCATTCCCTGCCTCCTGCTCTGTTTCTATGATGATTATATATCATGATTACATAGTTTATATTTTTTGTATGATTAATATTCTCTTTACATAGTTAATGTTCTTTTTACATGATGAATGATACGCGCCGGTACCTGCTCATCCAAAGGCATAATGGTGCTGTACATCCGCACTCCCTGATAAGCAAACAGAAGAATATCAATAAGCTCTCTGGCATCCGTCTCCTTAAACTCTCCCTGTTTTATACCATAAGATATAAAAGCGCTCCACATCTCCACTGAATACTCATACTGCTTTGAGAGCAGATTCTCCTGATCGCCTGTCGCGCTGCTACCACTGTAATATTCATAAATTGCCACACTCAAAGACGCTTCTCCATCCATCATCTCCCGACGATACCGTTCCAGAATCTCGTCAAGAATCTGTGTCGCCGGAAGCCCTGCCCTCATTTTCTCCGATAGTTCATTATCCTGTGCCTGCATCAATTCATCCACAATCTCCGAGAAAATCTGTTTTGTGCTGTCATAATGCCTGTACAGCCCGCCTCTGCTCAATCCTGTTACCTGACAAATATCGTTCATCGTTACATTTTTAAAACCTCTTTGTGCAAACAGCCCGGCTGCTCTTTCCCGAATCAATTTCCTGGTCCCATCACCCTTTTTTCCCATCTTCCATCCCTCATTTCCAGCTTCTATTTTTTTGCGACATGTATGTCGTTTTCTATATTATGCGACATCGATGTCGCTTTGTCAATACATTTTCCCGAAAAAAGAAAAAACCGGTCTGCGTATGATCGCAAACCGGTGATGAAATTATTCTTGTTTTATACCGCCAAATCAAATATAACCACGTTCATGTATAATATTTTTATCATTATTACATTCTTTATACTATATTTTTTTCTTATTTTCATTGACATATTTCATGTGCAAACATATAATAATGATAGCGACAGGGATTCCTGTCATCGAAAATATTGTCCGCTTACCGCTGGCGGCCTATAAATGAACGGCTCGAAAATATGGCTCGCTCACCGGAAGCGTCTAATAAATGTCCGGCTTGAAAATTCTCGGCCCTGCTGCATGGCAGGGCTGATTTTTATAGGGAGGAAAAATGATTTATCAAGAAGGTTATGTTTACCATATTAAAGACGAATATTTCGAAAAAGTGCACGACAGCAGTCTAATGCAGAATAAAGAAAACGGCACATATCGTCCTACCTTTTATTGTCTCCGTGACACAAAAACCTCCCTGCTGTGGATGGTCCCATTAAGTACCCCTTCAGAATATGTTTCCAGTCCGGGAGTACTATCTGGATCATATACATACCCGCAATAACAACCCCGTACCTGTAAAACACTCCATCCACAAAGAAGTCAGCACCAACATGAAACGACTTCGTCATCTTCATGCAAGAGGAAAAAAAGTTGTGTTTCCAGATATAACTCGTCTGGAACAAATCATGCTTGCAGAACTTAATGACTAAACAAAACATATTTTAATCCGTCACACCTTTATCACCGGATGCCGCACCACCGTCCTCCATCTATCCGCCGGGACGCGTCTGGCGTCGGACAGATAAATCTCATGATGCATCCGGTCATCGGAAAAATCATTTACATAACCGTTTTCTTCAAGAAATGTATTCATCAGATCAACGGTCGCCGGCTCGTCATCGAAAGCTCCGATATGCATGCACTGGACGCACAGCCCTTCTTCTATGGTAAGAAATTCCACTTTGGAATAGTCCTGTTTTTTCTTTCTCTCTGCCTCTGCAACTGCCCAGTCAACATCCTCTTTCTGCACAAAATCCGGCAGGCGGATGACTGAAATCCACTGCAGTTTATCTTTCTGCTCATAATCCATTCCCTGAACGCCTTCCTGTTTCCAGAAGCCCTCCAGCGGCGGCACCACATAATCGAAATATCCTTCTATCTGATGGCTGCCCTTCTTGCTCATTTTAATGGTAAATGCAATGCCGTACAGAAGGCTGATGGACTCTTTATAAGCGCCGCCCTCTTCATTGGGATCGCCCATTCCTCTGACTGCGATAAAGTTCATTTTCGGAACCTCTATAATCTGCGGTTTCCTGCCCGGAAGATAAAATTCTTTGTATTCTTTCTTATAATCAAATGCCATCTGATTTCCTCCTTCTTTTTCCCGGTTTCTTCGCCTTCGGAGCCGGAAGTTCCGGATACATTTCCCTTACCATCTGACACAGCTTCCCGCTGTCTTCCAAAATAGTGCAGGGCAGCAGTGCCACCGGAGTATTTTCCCACACCTCATCCCGGCAATCCGGCATAAATCTTCTGGACGCCGGGGTGTCCTTCACGGCAAATCCGTCTTCGTATATGCCTCCGATCAGCTTTTCCCGATAATAAAACAACCAGCCGCCCATCATGGGAATGTATCGGATATCTCCCAGCGGTTCCAGCTGTTCCGCCACATAAAGCGCCAGTTCTTTTTGTGCCATCAGCTTTCCTCCTTTTCGGTAAATGTACATCATGCCTTCCGCCGTTCTCAGCAATTTTTCCTTTATTGTTTCCGGCTCCATAACCTCCGCCTTCGCTCCAAAGGTCAGCAGCCAGCTCAGCAGGGATTCCTCGTCGGTATAATCCATCTGAAACAGAAGGCGCCCGTCTTCCTGCTCCTCAAAACATCCGGGACCGAACTCTTCTACCAGCCTCCATTTTGCATCGGGATCAAAAATCACCTTTACCCGGATATTTGCCGGAAAGATTCTCTCATTGGACAAATCCGGCATCGGCACCTGCCTGGGTGCAAAACCTTCCTCCAGCATTTTTAAATGTTCCAGCCGGTTCAGTTTAAATAACCGGAAATCCTTTCGCGTCAGACACCATCCCCACACATACCAGCTGAACCATTTGAACACCAGATAATATGGCTCCACCTGCCGGACACTCTCTCCTCCCGGCGCGTAATAATGAAATGTAATCCGCTTTCTTTCGGCAATGGCATCCTGGACCAGTGTGATTTTGGGAGCCAGGGATTCCTTATACCACGAGGACAGATCGATGAGTACGGAATCCCTGCCGCTGACAAAATCCGCTCCGCCCACCTGCAGTTTTTCCATTAACTGCCTGTAATAACTGCTTCCACTGACACTGTCCAGACTGCGCAGTCCCGCCAGAATCATCTGCATATCCCTGGAAGTCAACAATGTCCTGTCCATCCGGTATCCGTCCATAATGCGGATACCACCGCCGGCTCCCTGCATGGTACAGATAGGTATCCCTGCCCTGCACAGCGCCTCTATATCCCGGTTGATCGTTCTCCTTGAAACCTCAAACCTCTCCGCCAGCTCCGGAGCGGTGCATTTCTCCTTCTGCAAAAGAACCGACAAAATACCAATCAGTCGATCTGTTTTCATTTTCCCCTCCTGCCTGTATCATAACAATCCAAACATGACAACTGTCTGTCATGCTTATCATAACATTTTGGAAGATACAAAAAAAGACCCGCGGTTACTTTATCTGAGATAACCGCAGGTCTTATATCCGATCATTATAAATATGGATTTCATCAGCTACGCAATGCGTAACTATTTGGAAATGTTAAATTGATTAGCTGTCTGGCCTTTGCGAGAAAGCAGGCACACCGTCTCTACTGCCGTTGTTCCCGGAAACATATCAACGAGACAGCACCGCTTCACCGCGTAGCCGGCTTCCTGGAGCATGACCAGGTCGCGCATGAGGCTGGTTGGCTTACAGCTGACATAGACCATCTCGTCGACGCCAAAGCGGATGATCTTGCGGAGGGCTTTCGGGTTCACGCCGTCGCGTGGTGGGTCGAGGATGATCATGTCCGGTTTTTCGGTGAGGTTATCCACAACCTTGAGGACATCGCCGGCAATGAATTCACAATTGGTCAGGTGGTTGTCCTCAGCGTTGAGGCGGGCGGCGTCCACCGCTTCCTCGACAATCTCCACGCCAACTACTTTCCTGGCGTACGGCGCCATCATCTGGGCGATGGTGCCGGTGCCGGTGTAAAGGTCGTAGATGAGCTTGTCTTTTGTCTCACCTACGTACTCTCCTACTTTTTCGTAGAGAACCTCCGCGCCCAGGGTATTGGTCTGGAAGAAGGAGAACGGAGAAATTTTAAAACGCATATTTAGAAGGTACTCATAGAAATAATCCTGGCCGTAGAGAAGCCGTGTCTCGTCGCTCTGCACCACGTCCGCCGGGCTGTCATTGAGAGTGTGCAGGATACCCACGATCCTGCCGTCTGTCTTTGCGGATGTGAGAAGGTTCACAAAAGCCTCATCGTCCAGCTGCGACTGGGTGGTGGTGACAAGGTTGACAAGGATATCGCCGGTCTTTACGGAACGGCGCAGCACCAGATGGCGGAGGAATCCTTCCTTTCGCATCTTGTGATAGTAGGACGCTCCGATGGATGCAAAGTATTGAAGGACTGCCTGCAAAATGACCATAAAATCCGGGTCTGCAATGTGACAGTCCTTTAAGGATACTATATCGTAAAAGCTGTTCTTCCGGTGCATGCCCAGCGCCAGCGGGCCGTCTTTTTCCTCATCTCCGAAGGTATATTCCATTTTGTTGCGGTAGTCCCGGGCCAGCGGGCTGGCGTAGATATCTTCCACCGGGAAATCAAATCCCGCTTTTTCGATAAGGTCTTCCACCTGGCGTTTTTTCAGGGCAAGCTGCTCTTCGTAGGGAAGGGTCTGATAGGCGCAGCCGCCGCAGATGCCAAAATGCTGACAGACGCAGTCCTGTGATGCGGTCTCCAGCGGCGACGGCTCAAGTACTTCCAGAAGGCGGCCCTCCACCCGGTCTTTACGTTTTTTGCTGACGGAAAAACGAATTGTCTGTCCTTCCAGCGCATTTTTTACGATCACTTTTTTCTCTTCTATATATATAATCCCCTTGTTGGGAAATTCCGTTTTCAAGACTTTTCCTTCTAAAATGTCTCCTTTTTTCATATTCATCTCCTTCTATATACTAAGCTCGCTGAACTTTGATTTATAATAGCCATGTCCGTAATGTGCCTGTCCGTTCTCGTCAATCTCCATCAAAAGAAACGTAGGCTTTCTGTCCGCCTGTCTTGGATAGGAAAGGCTTCCCGGATTCAGGATGGTGATATCATGGCCGATATCAATAAAGGGAACATGCGTGTGTCCGAACATGACCACATCCACTTTTTCTTCTCTGGCAGCCTTTTTCAGATAGTCAATGCCTCTGTATACATGATAGGTGTGCCCGTGCGCGATCATCACCCGGTAATTTCCGATCTTGGTTATGATTTTCGGCGGAAGATCCAGATTGTAATCATTGTTTCCGGCAACCATATACACCGGACAGTCTACAAGGGAACGTATATAATCATCTCCGCGTTCCACATCTCCACAGTGAATCAGTGTGTCGATGGGGCCAACCTGCCGGATGACGCCGGACACGTCGTCATTGCGTCCATGGGAATCGCTGATTACTAAAATTCTCATTTACAGAATCTCCTTTATCATTCTGAGGGCTTTGCCTCTGTGGCTAATGGCATTTTTTTCCTCCTCTGAAAGTTCCGCGGTCGTTTTCTTCAGCTCCGGAACATAGAAAATCGGATCGTATCCAAAACCGTTTTCTCCGGCCGGCTCGTCGGCAATACGCCCTTCGATGGTCGCTCTTCTCGTCTCAATGTGTCCATCCGGAAATGCAGCGGCAATGACGCAGACAAAGCGCGCTCCCCGCACTGCCGCCGGCACGCCATGCAGACGATCCAGAAGAATCTGATTTTTAATGCGGTAAGATGTGTTTTCTCCCATATATCTGGCAGAAAGCACGCCTGGTTCTTTGTTGAGATAATCAATTTCCAGTCCGGAATCATCCGCCAGCGTCAGGCAGCCCGTGGCTTCCATCACGGCCTTTGCCTTGATGATGGCATTATCCTCAAAGGTTTCTCCGTCCTCCACGATATCGATGTCAACGCCCGCCTCTTTCATGGAAAGGATTTCATAATCCATATCTCCGAGAATCTGGCGGATTTCCCTCATTTTTCCTTCGTTTCCCGTTGCAAATATCAATTTCTTTTTCATTGTATCTTTTCACACCTTTCCTTCCTGCTCCGGCTTCTTCCGCCGCGGCGGTTTCGGCCCCATGAACTGATAGAAATACGTTTTCATCATGCCATTGTAGATCTTCCGGTTTTTATCTGCCTTTTTGCCAATGTATCGCTCAGCGTCCTCGTAGGCAGTGATAATGTATTCCGACCACCCCTCCAGATGAGAAAACGCTTCGCCGATTTCCCGGTAAAGCACCGGCATGTCCTCTTTATCCTCCATGCGCTCTCCGTAAGGAGGATTAGTAATGACAAATCCGTACTTTTTCGGATGCCGCAGCTTATGTATCGGTCTCTGCTGAAAATGAATCAGATCTGCCACTCCGGCGCGTCCGGCGTTCTCACGGGCGGCCTTTACAATGAGCGGATCAATATCATAGCCCTGGATGTCCATCTCCACACTGGTATCCACCAGATCCTGCGCCTCCTCAAACCCTCTCTGCCAGAGTTCCTGAGGAATGAGATTCGTCCACTGCTGCCCCTGGAAAGTCCGCCTCATCCCCGGCGCGATGCCGGCGCCCATCATGGCCGCTTCGATAGGAAATGTACCGCTGCCGCAGAAAGGATCCACCAAAATACGGTCTTTTCTCCACGGAGTCAGTTTGATGAGCGCTGCCGCCAGCGTCTCTTCGATGGGAGCCTTGCTGACCATCTTCCGATACCCTCTTTTATGCAGGCTCTCGCCGGAAGTGTCCAGTCCCACAGTCACCATGTCCTTATAAATAGAAATACGCACCGGATAATCCTGTCCGGTCTCAGCAAACCAACCGATATGATAATGCTCCTTCATTCTTTCCACCATGGCTTTTTTGGCAACAGACTGGATATCAGAAGTACTGAACAGGGCGCTTTTCACCGAAGTCGCTTTGGTCACCCAGAAGCGGGCATCCTTCGGGAAAAATTCTTCCCACGGTACATTTTTTATACCCTGGAACAGCTCCTCGAAGGTCAGGGCAGGAAACTCTGCCACCTTCCAGAGAATTCTCTGGGTTGTCCTCAAAAAAATATTGGCTCTTACCAGAGCCTCTGCATCCCCGGTAAAAGTCACTTTGCCGTCCTCTACCCGGACAATTTCATATCCCAAATCGCTGATTTCCCTTTTGCTCACTGCCTCCAGCCCAAAATGACATGGCGCCACAAATTCATATCTGCCTTTCATGCTTCCTCCATCTTATCCTGTTTTGGTGCGTCTTATCATCGCACATACAATAATATAGAAGTATTTTACTGATTCCGCAGGAATGTGTCAACTCCCAACCATTTGTGGCGCCGCCGCTTGTCTTCTCAATCCACGTAGACCATATTCCACAGCTTTTCTTCCTCTTTTTCCAGATAGCCCCGGTAATAAGATAGCCCACCGGCAACACTGTAAGCCTCCACGCCACTCTTTGCCAGCTTTTTTGCCGCCAGCAGGCTGCTGGCGCCGGTATCGCAGTACAGATAGAGTGGTTTTTCTTTTCCTGGCTGGTACTCCCCCTGCATGATTCTTTCCAGCGGCACATTTTCCGCCATTGGAAGATGCCCTTGCCTGTACTCTTCCTCCGGCCGGACATCCACAAGTATTCCTTTTTTATCATAACACAATCTGACCGCGTCTGATACGGAAATAAAATTCAGCACAATAAACCTCACAGTCCTTTGTTACTACTATATTATGCAAAACTGCCGGCGCGTTTCCCTTGCAATAAAAGAAGGAGGCCGCCTTCCGGTCTGAACTCTCACGGGTCCCGGCCGGTCTGACAGCCTCTTCGCTCATTTATTCAATTGTATCTGCGCTTTTTTTACCAGCGCCACCGAATCCCGGAGGGAATGTAATTCCTGGCTCCTGCATTCAGCCGGCTGTTCTGCTCCGAACCATCGTCCGGGTCGTCGGATTCGTCGTCGGACTGATTCCGGGCGCTGCTCTGAGAGCCACTTTTTGAAGTGCCTCTCGGGCAGTTCTGGCTGCTGTTTTTCGCAGCATTTCCGGAACGGTTTTTTGCCTTATTCTGAGCAGATGTTTTCTGATTTTTGGACATAAAATATGCTCCTTTCCCGTTCACTTATTTGTCCCTGTGAACTGACAGAAACAGTATGCCCACAGCCCGGAAAAGTATTCTTTAAAAAATATATTTCATCCGGAATTTTCACGAGTGATTCCACCCGGCAGATGCACGGCAATTATTTTGCAAGAATCTTTTTAAATTTCTTTTTGCCGCGTTTTAACACTTTGCCGTCTCCCATGAAGTCATCGGCTGTGTAAGCGGCCTTGATATCCGTTACCTTTTCACCGTCCAAAGTAACGCCTCCCTGCGTCACATTTCTTCTGGCCTCGGAACGGGTTGCCGCCAGTTCTGCCTTCACCAGCAGACTTAAGATGTCGATGCTGCCGTCAGTGAAATCTTCATCTGCCAGCACACATTCCGGCATATCGGCGGACGCACCGCCCTGTACGAACAACGCTTTCGCCGCTTTCTGCGCTTTCGCCGCTTCCTCTTCGCCGTGTACCAGTTTAGTCAGCTCATACGCAAGGATTTCTTTTGCCTGATTTAACTGGCTGCCTTCCCAGTCTGACATTGCGTCGATTTCTTCCAGAGGCAGGAAGGTCAGCATACGGATACATTTCATAACGTCGGCGTCAGCGACATTTCTCCAGTACTGATAGAAATCAAACGGGGAAGTCTTGTTCGGATCCAGCCATACGGCTCCGGACTGGGTCTTGCCCATTTTTTTGCCCTCGGAATTCAGCAGCAGGGTGATGGTCATGGCGTAAGCGTCTTTGCCCAGTTTCCGGCGAATCAGTTCTGTACCGCCCAGCATATTGCTCCACTGGTCATTGCCGCCGAACTGCATATTGCAGCCGTATTTCTGGTATAATGCGTAGAAGTCGTAGCTCTGCATGATCATGTAGTTGAACTCCAGGAAGGACAGACCTTTCTCCATACGCTGCTTGTAGCACTCGGCGCGAAGCATGTTGTTGACAGAGAAGCAGGCTCCCACTTCACGGAGCAGATCCACATAATTAAGATCCAGCAGCCAGTCCGCATTGTTTACCATAAGCGCTTTGCCGTCTGAAAAGTCAATGAAACGGCTCATCTGTTTCTTAAAGCACTCGATATTGTGATCAATGGTTTCCTTAGTCATCATCTGACGCATGTCAGTCCGTCCGGACGGATCGCCGATCATTCCGGTTCCGCCTCCAAGCAGGGCGATCGGTTTGTTGCCTGCCATCTGCAGACGTTTCATAAGGCAAAGAGCCATGAAATGTCCCACATGGAGACTGTCCGCCGTTGGATCAAAGCCAATATAAAAAGTTGCCTCGCCCGCATTGATCATCTTTTTGATTTCTTCTTCGTTAGTTACCTGGGCAATGAGTCCTCTTGCCACCAATTCATCGTATAATGTCATCTTTTTTCCTCCTGATTGGTAATGATAATAATGATAAAAAGAGTTTCGCTTTGCGGAATTCCAGCGGAATTTCCTGCGAAATAAAAAAAGCCCTTATCTGCCAAAACAGATAAGGGCGAATCTCTCGCGGTACCACCTTACTTCACCGACAGCCTGCGCTGTCTGCCTCATGAGGCTGCGTATTCACAGTCTCAGCGGGAATAACGCCCGCCACCCCGTCACAGCCTACAGAGAAGTCTGCCTTCCGTTCGGTGCGCAACTCGGGAATGTATTCACTGTCCGCAGTTCTATTGGCCTTTCACCAGCCGGCCGCTCTCTGAATATCTGTGCGAAAGCTACTTGTTTCCGTCATCGTTTTTCATTGCTGTATTACCTTTGTGATGTAGTCTATTCTAAGCAATAAACATGTATTTGTCAACCTTGAATTTGCCAATTTATGATCACCGGCGGCAAAATGAACGTCTACATTCCGGCCGACCCTTCACACATCCATCAAAATATAACCGCCTGTATTTCTTCTCCGGCTGAAATACACATGGGAATCTTCTATATTCTTCTGAGGAAACATATATGAAAGGATGTCGCCAGGCTCTGCTTTCTTGAGACGCTGCCAGTCTCCCGACCACTCTCTGGTAGCGGAATCCGTGAAAATAAAATGTCCGTTCTCATCTTCGCCCAGAAGAATCATAGTGTGATAAGAACCGGCAAACTTCTTGTCAAACCACCGGACGATTCTGCCGTTTTGCCTTTTCATACGGCTGGTCTCCACCACCACCGGCCGGCCGGAACGCAGGTGCGCCCGAATCTCATTCACAGCATCCTCGTCTTTAAAATCGCCCACATATCGATGGGAGACGCCGCAGTCCGTAAGAATCCGGGAAATACCATATAAGGAGACAGGCATCTGCCGGGCGATATGCTTCCCGTAATTTTTCTTCCATACTCTCTCATCAAAATGTTCTCTCTCCACCCGGGCGATGGTCTCATCCGGACGAAGCGCACGATACCGCGGCACATAAGCCGCCAGCAGCGTAGTCAGAGAGCAGCAGGCACAGCCGTGGCGGGTCATATAGTCGCTGTACGCGCCATAGGTTCCGGCCTTCTGCTGGAATACACGAAAGGTACGCGCCGGCTGAGCGCCTTTCTCTTCCTCCGATACTGCCAGCTCCACCTCAAGCTCCGGCCCGTCAAGCCTTCCTGTATACTCACCCGGCACGAGAAACCATCCCTTAAAAGCAACTTTCTTCCAATGTAAAATAATTCTGTCTTTCCTGTCTGCCATATTATCTCCTGAAATCACTAAATAAACGACAACTCCGCCGACAGCGCTGCCATCGGCGGAATCCTGTATCAATATTTAAAGATCGCCACTCCGTATGCCGGAAGATCATACGCAATAGAATACTTACGGTCATCGCAGGCTTTCTTCACCGGTTTGTAGATCTCCGGACGCTTCTGACCGGAGCCGCCGAACTCTGCAGCGTCGCTGTTTAATATCAGCGTGTGTTTTCTGCGGCAGGTAGTTCCTACCCGGTAATCAGGTCTTGCCACCGGCGTAAAATTGCAGACGAAGAGCAGATTATTCTTGCCGTTTTCAGAATGTCTGGTGAAGGAGAAGATGCTCCGGTCACCGTCGTTGGCGTTGATCCACTCAAATCCTTCCGGATAGCAGTCGTACTCGTAGAGACATTTATTCTTTCTGTAAATGTGCAGCAGCGCCCGGACGAAGTTCTGGAGCTGGCGGTTTCTGTCTTTCTCCAGCAGGAACCAGTCAAGCTCTCTGGCCTCGCTCCACTCCTGATGCTGGCCGAAGTCCTGTCCCATGAAGAGAAGCTTCTTGCCCGGATGTCCGGTCATGAATGCGTAGCCCACCATCAGGTTGCGGAACTTGTCGTCGTAAAGTCCCGGCATCTTCTCCAGCATGGAACATTTCAGATGAACCACCTCATCGTGGGAGAGAACAAGCATATAGTTCTCCGCGTAGGCGTACATCATGGCAAATGTCATCTTATTGTGATTATATTTTCTGAAATAAGGATCCAGCTTCATGTACTCAAGGAAATCATGCATCCATCCCATGTTCCATTTGAGGCTGAAGTTCAGTCCGCCGTACTCGGCCTTGTCCGTCACCTTCGGCCATGCGGTGGATTCTTCCGCGATCATGACCGCGCCCGGATTCCGTCCTTCCACCACCGTATTCAGGTGCTTGAAGAACTCGATAGCCTCCAGGTTCTCGTTGCCGCCGTACATATTGGCCACCCATTCTCCGTCTCTGCGGCCGTAATCCAGATAGAGCATGGAAGCAACAGCGTCCACACGGAGTCCGTCAATATGATATTTCTCAATCCAATACAGCGCGTTGCAGATCAGGAAATTCTTTACTTCCGTCTTGCCGTAGTCAAATACTTTAGTACCCCAGTCCGGGTGCTCTCCTTTTCTTGTATCCGCATACTCATAAAGGCATGTACCGTCAAACTCCGCCAGTCCGAAAGCATCCCTCGGGAAATGTGCCGGCACCCAGTCAAGAATAATGCCGATCTTATGTTCATGCAGATAATTTACAAAATACTGAAAATCCTGAGCAGATCCGTGGCGGGACGTCGGAGCAAAATATCCGGTCACCTGATACCCCCAGGAACCGTCAAACGGATGTTCCGCAATACCCATCAGTTCCACATGGGTATATCCCATCTCCTGCACATATTTTGCCAGTTCCACAGCCAGCTCCCGATAGTTGTAATATCCATCCTCATCCTCATCGGTAATCGGATGTTTCTTCCAGGAACCCGGATGTACCTCGTAAACAAACATCGGATCCTTCCGCACATCAAACTTGCTCCGGTGTTCCATCCATTTCTTATCGCCCCACTTGAAATCAGAGATATCTGTTACCACAGACGCATTATTCGGTCTCTTCTCCATCTGGAAGGCGTAAGGATCCGTCTTCAAAACTTCATTGCCCTGTTTTGTCGTGACGCAGTATTTATAGATCTCCCCCTCTGACAGATCTGGAATAAACAGTTCGTAGATGCCCATCGGTTCTGTTCTTTTCATCAGATGCGCTTCTCTGTCCCAGCGGTTGAAATTTCCCACAACGGAAACCTTCCGGGCATTCGGCGCCCAAACGGCAAAAAATACCCCCTTCTGCCCCTCTATGGTCATGGGATGCGCTCCCAGCTTATTATATAAATCATAGTGGGTTCCCTGTCCAAAAAGATATTGATCAAATTCTGTTATAAAACTGTAAGCCGACTCATTACTCTGCTTTTTATTTTTTTTCTGTTTATTGTCCTGCATCTGTAAATCCTCCCTACGTTTGGTTTAATACAGTATATCATAAAATCACATAAAAATCAGCTTTAATTTACATATCTTTAGCTATTATGCATAAAAAAACTCTGCCTATTCGGAAAACCTTTTTCAAAATCTTCCTGTTATAGACAGAGTCTTCTGTATTGTTATATATTATCTGATGCAATCGCCTGACAGGGATTTACCGGACAGATATCTTCCGGCAAAACTATTCGGCAATCACCTTGATCCATCCTTCCGGCGCTTCAATATGTCCCATCTGGATGCCTGTCAGAGTATCATAAAGCTTCTTGGTGACCGGACCCATCTCATCCATTCCGCTCGGGAAACAGATCTCGCTGCCGTGATCTACAATCTTTCCAACCGGAGAGATAACGGCGGCAGTGCCGCAAAGACCACATTCCGCAAAATCTTTTACCTCATCAAAGTATACCTCTCTGTGCTCCACTTCCATTCCCAGATAATGCTCAGCCACATAAACAATCGAACGACGGGTAATGGAAGGCAGGATACTGTCTGACTTCGGTGTTACCAGTTTGCCGTCTTTTGTGATGAAGATAAAGTTGGCTCCGCCAGTCTCCTCTACCTTTGTCCTCGTAGCAGCATCCAGATACATATTCTCATCAAATCCCTGGCGGTGCGCTTCCATAATCGGATATAAACTCATGGCATAGTTAAGCCCTGCCTTGATATGTCCGGTTCCATGTGGAGCCGAACGGTCATAATCACTGACACGGATAGTCACCGGCTTAACGCCGCCCTGGAAGTACGGGCCTACCGGTGTAACAAATACACGGAACTGATATTCGTCTGCCGGTTTTACTCCGATAACCGGATTCGAACCAAACATATACGGACGGATATACAGAGTCGCACCGGAACCAAATGGCGGAACGTAGGCAAGATTAGCGTGAACTGTCTTCACCACCGCATCCACAAATTTATCCTCCGGATAAACCGGCATCTCAAGTCTTCTGCAGCTGTCGGCCATACGAGACGCATTTAAATCCGGACGGAAACAAACCACTTTTCCGTCTTCCGTTGTATAAGCTTTCAGACCTTCAAAACAAGTCTGCGCATACTGAAGCACACCGGCACATTCGTTAATCACTACATTGGCGTCGTCTGTCATGGTTCCTTCATCCCAGGCGCCGTCTTTATAATTTGACACAAATCTTAAATCTGTCTGCCGATAATTAAATCCTATGGAACTCCAGTCCAAATTTTTCTTTTCCATAACTCACAACTTCCTTTCTGCCTCTGCAATTGCAATCATTGTATCACAGATTCTGCAGATTTTCTATGTTTTATCATGAGGTTTTAAAAAAAATGCAATTTAAGCTAATAAATATTTCATTTTTGCAGTTCTTTCAGCCACAGGCAGGCAATCATTTTCATTCCCTCACGGTTCGGATGTACTCCGTCAATTGTTTCGTATTCCATATGGTAACCGGACACATCCGCCAGATGTACAGCCTCTTCCGTTCCGATCCTGCGTATGATATCCGAATAAATATTCGGCGAGATCACACCATCCACATTGAAAAACATTTCTTCTTCCGGCACCGGCTTTCCTCTGAGGATCGTCGCACACCAGATCTCTGCCCGGGGATACAGACGTTTCATTCGCTGAAGCATTCTCCGGTACTCATATTCAAATTCCTGAGGATGAACACCAAATCCCCAGTCATTGGCTCCCATAGCTACAAGAATCATATCCGGTTCTCCCTCCGCACTCAGAGTCCTCAAACGTTTCTCTGATGTACCGGAGGTCATAAATCCGCCGGAAACCGTGCTCCCCGCATAAGAATTATTAACGCCCAGCATGCCGCCCATTCCCTGTATGACCTGCATCCACCAGGTGTCATCCGGACTTGTCACGCCCGTCTCTTCCTGTCTCCAGGCATCATAAAAAAGAGCTTCCGGCGGCGTAATGCCTGCAAATGTACTGACAGAATCTCCGAGAATGGAAATTCTTTTCTTCTGATCCTTCAATGTTTCCCTCCCCCTTCCTACTCCGTTCGGTCACTGTTTCATGTCAAAAAGAACTCCGGATACCTTCGGACCGGCATTAGCCGCAATAGCCACACCAATCTGATAAACCTCTGTCGGGCCATATCCGACTTTCTCTGTCATCTTCTGAATCATCTCGTCCGCACAGCTTCTGTCACTGCCGTACACAACCTGATATGCAGATCCCGGCTCCATGTCCGCCACCGCCATGTCAGCAATTTTCGCCACCACTTTTTTCTCTCCTCTGCATTTTGCAGCAGTAGTGATTTCATTACCCCAGATCTTCATGATCGGTTTGATCCCCAGTTTGTCGCCCACAAAAGCGGCGGCGCTTGGAATCCTTCCGGACTTGCCCGCATATTTCAGGTTATAAATACCAAAATATACACAGCGGCGCACGAGAATCTTTTCCAGATATTCATTGATCTCATCAGCGGATGCTCCATCCTCTGCCATCTGCCCGGCTGTAAGTACCGGCTGCCCGTAAGCTCCTGAATAGCTGCGGCCATCATGGCTGTGAATGGATATTTTTCCTTCACATTCCGGATGCTCCTCAAAAAACGTGTCTATCGCCAGAAGAGAATTATGATATGTGGCAGAACCTTTGGAATTAATCAACACGAGGATAATTTCTGTACACCCTTTTTGATAATATTCGTAATACAATTCCTCAAACTGGTAAGAAGTAATCTGTGAAGTTTTTGGAATGTCATCGTGTTCTTCCATCAGTTTATAAAATCCCTCATTATCCATGTCCACCCGGCTCAGATAGGACTGATCGCCTATGACCACCGGAAACGGAATAATGTGTATGTTATACTTTTTCTCATTCTCATAAGAAATATCACTGGCCGAATCTGTAATAATCTGAATTTTTCCCATATTTACTATCCTTCCATCATCTTTTATTGTTGTTAGTATTATAAAGAAGCCCTTGTTTTATGTCAACACAACGAAGTTTTTGCAGAAAATTTTAATAAACTACAGTATCCTGCTATAAGTGCAGAACGGGCGAACTTCACAAAAAAGAAGTTCGCCCGTTCCTGCAGCCTGACACTGCCGGCTATATTATTCTTCTTCCACGCAGGCAAGAGCAAGTCCTGTTGCCACCGCGTTTCTTGGTCCTTCACAACCCCTGATATTGCCTCGTCCGGCAACAATATCGTAATCGGACAATGCGTCAGTCACCATATTTGGTATCTCAAAGTCGAGGGCAGACCCGCCAACCATAACCACAAACTGAATATCTCTTGGATTACCGGTCGGGCTGACCTTGGATAAGGAGCGTACAGCATTGGTAACAAAAACTTTTTTCTTAGCCTCCATACGCACCTGGCGCACTCTTTCCATGGATTCCATTCCCTCCAGAGGAACAAGCTCTCCATCATCCTTCACCAGAACGACCTTTGCAAAGACAGAGGTGTCCAGAGGTTTGTCAAAGAACTGCGCCGTACCGTCCTCATGGCGGATATGGAACAAACTCTCCACCAGAGCCACAGGATACTTTTTGATATCTTCCGCCAGTTCAAAGTCATCCAGTCCCAACTCAGACTGGATCAGCAGTGAAACCATGTTGCCGGCTCCGGCAAGATGAATCAGTTTCACTTTTCCTTCCCGGTTAATAATAGAAGCGTCCGTAGAACCTGCTCCCATGTCCACAATAGCCAGAGGAGTACTGGTTCCCGGTGTAGTAAGAGCGCCTTTGATAGCCATGTCAGCTTCCACGCCGCCCACATATACAGGTACATTCAGCTTCTCAGAAAGCACACGGGCGATGATCTCCATCTGGAGACGGTCTGATTTTACCATGGCGGCGATACCTACGGCGTTCTCCAGAGAAAACTCATCAGCGATACCGCCTTTGACCTTCTGCGGATTAAAAGTATCCACAGCCAATAAATCCTGAATCTTGATATCTCTTTTATGTTTATCTGTCAGATTTGCCATTACCCGGCGAACCTTATCCAGCATATTTCCCGCATTGGTTCCGACTTCACCCTGGATATCCTCAATATCCGGAATAGATGCGATGCCCTCCATGATCCGCTCCGCACCTTCGTCCACGTCCACTTCCACTTCTTTTTTACTTCCGATGACAGTGATGGTTCCCGCTTTGATGCTTCTCTCCTTCACATCTCCTTCCGGCGTCTTAATGACCACGCCGGAACGGGTTCCTATCAGAGAACGGGCGATCGGAACGACCCGCTTTGTCTCCTCGGAAGAGAGCTGAAACAGAGTAGCGATTCCATAAGGATTAGAAAGGACAGAGACAACACTTCCAATCGGCGCAACCTCAATAGCACATTCCATGCCCAAAGGCACCTTATCGATCATAGTAACCTCGTCAATGACCGGAACCTTTTTGTCCAGACGATTGGTAATCAATGTACCGTCATCAGTCTGGGCGATAGCCCCCTGTATCGTTACATTCTTTTTGGCCTCGTTCATCAGGCGGGCTGCCTCGGCAAAATCCACACAGGCCGGAATCACGACGATAACATCTTTCTCCTCCGTGATCTTTGAAAGTTCCGTAACCAGAACCGACGTACCCACGCCAATACCTGTACCTCCCGGCGTACTCGGATTATGTCCGATCACTGTCGATTCTGTGATGATAGTCTCTGAAATCGTCTCCATGGCCACATCTCCGATTACCGGAGCCGCCTCGTTAATCCGAATCTCATCCAGATCCGAATACTCCAGTCCCACCTTTTTCAGAGCATTATTCAAAGACATGAACACACCGTTGATATTCTTTAATGTACCTTTAATACCGGTCGTAGGCCCGATACCGCTGGCAAGAAACTGTATATCTTTTCCTTCAATTCTGGCAAGAGCGACCTCCGTCGTCGCATTGCCAATATCAACACCCGCTACAAACTTCATATGTTTCCATCCTTTCCTGTGTGCTGTCCAGCCATCTCTCGTACAGCACACATTTTTTCAAAACCCGCATCCGAAGGTTTCGCTCATTTGATAAAAAAGAGCATACAAATCTGTTTAAATTATAACATTTCCACAAGAGGGGGTCAAACATTAACAGACATAATTTCTTGATACATTCTTATACAAATTGCAAATTTTTGTTGTGTGATTTCTTACATATCAGTAAAATTTTGTGGAAATATTTCCAAATGTTCTCTTTGCTCTGACATTCCCGGCAATAAAGACTGCCGCGGCAATGTCACTCGCAAAAAGATAGCGGAGGCATCCATATTCCGCCTCCGCTTTTCTTCATTTTTGATACAGCGATACCACACCATTTAATACAACGATACCACATCTTTATTTGATGGATGCACCAGCACTTTCACTGACTGAATGGACGGGTATTCATATTCATAAAATCTTTTTTCCTTTATATTTTGAAGAATTTCATCTTTATAAGTAAAGAATACTTCCAGTCCGCTCTCCTGCGCCATCACCGGATTGATCATATAGGTAATATATGTCTGCGGCTGTATGTCCGTCTGTGCGCCTGCCTGCTGTCCGTTCTGCGCGGCGGACGAATCCGTCACCGTTGTCGCTTCCTCTGAGGCTGTCACAGTTTCATTTTCCACGGAATATTTCACATCTCCATAATAGGAATCGTAATATCCTTCATAATACGGATCGTTTCCTTCCAGCTCCTCCCGGTCGATGACAATATCTTTCACATTATTCGGATTGTATTCCACCACAAACTGAATCTGGTCTTTCGGAACATCTTTGGATGTCTCGACTGTAACCTTAGAGTCCTCTCCATAATAAGAGTGAATGTATACTTTGCCGTTCCCGTCCGTTCCCCGGTACAAATTCTCCATGATCATCTTTGTCTCCACATCATTGCCCCCAATATTTTTCTTTCCCAGATATTCAAAAGAAGAATACTCAACAAGACTGATTCCCGTTCCGATGCCGCATAAGAGGGCGCCGACGACAAACACGATGACCAATATTTTTCTTGCGCTCAATTTCTTTTCCATTCTGTTTCTTTCTCTCTTTTTTACATTTTCATTTTTAATGCCGCTCATGCTTCCACATCCTTTCTCTCAGTCCATCTGCTGATAATAAATGTTACAATGAAAAGGCTGAGGGCGCCGAAACCCATCACACATCCCAACATCACCAGAGCCGCTCCAAAAAGCGGATAGCCCTGCAGCAGCAAAACAGCCATAACTCCAAAGCCAAACATAGATGACAGCGCCATGAAAGCAGATGGAAGCAGTACCAAAACCAGCAGAATTTTTACGCAGATGATCAAAAGCTTTTTTATAATCTCTCCGGTTTTCTTTGCTGCCGCCTTCGCCACATCACGGCTCCGGCTGTCGCTGCCTTCCCCCTCTTCTTTTCGTCTCCAACGGGGCGGTTTTTCCAAGTCTTCCTTCCGCTTCTGTTCCATCCTCTGCTCCTGCTTTTCCTTCTGCTGTTCCATAAAATTAGAAAGGGACTGTCTGGACTTATTAAACATTCCGCTGGCTTTTTTACCAATTCCCTCGGCAGCTCCCTTTTTCTGCTGCTCTTTATAAGACGGATCAATGTGATATGCTTCTAAAATCTCCGCAATGAGGCTGTCAATATCTCCAAAATCATCAATAGCCTCCTGCTCGCTCATTCCGCTCTCCATTTTCAATTCGATATGCTGCGCATACTCCGACAGCATATCCTCCCTCTCCTGCGCCTCCAGCACAGAGAGCCTCTTTTCCATTACATTTAAAAATTCCTTCTTATTCATATCCCTGCTCCTTTAAAAATCCATTGACATTCCGGCAAAATTCTTTCCATTCTTTTCTGGTCTCATCCAGATGCATGATTCCCGCGGCGGTCAGATGATAATATTTTCGCGGCGGCCCCTCGCTGGATTCCCTCAGATACGTCTCAAAATAATGCTCGTTGGTCAGACGTTTTAAAATCGGATAAATCGTCCCCTCTTTCACATTGACCACCTTGGACACCTCCGCCACCAGCTCATATCCATACATATCCCGGCTGGAAACGGCGGCCAGAACCATCAGTTCCAGAACCCCCTTTTTAAATTGTGCATTCATTCCTCCACTCCTTCCTCATGGGTATGCGCATTGACCCATAAATGTATTGTTCGGCGCGCAGGCTACTGCGTTCTTGTGAATACTATATTATACTAGGTACTATGTATAGTCAAGTACTAAATTTTTACGAGTTCTTACGGGGCCGCCCCGCAGTTTTCTAATTATTTATCTATATATCTTCATTGGGGTTTATTCAGAGAAATAAAAAAATGCGTATAAAACAGATATGTAATAAAAAAAGAATAGTGGGGATTTAATAATGGCACAGATGCCGTCGAGATGGAACAGGCGTTTCGCCACAATCTTAGCGATGCAATAAGACAGAGATTTGAGGCATCATATCTCGTCTGTCCCTGCGTCCTCAGATTTTATCGAAACCCGCAGTTTCCACCCCGACAGATCCTTATTTTTCCTGCTCTTCCTCCAGAGCAAGCCTGCCGATGATCTCACGTTTATATCGGAAGAAAGCGTCGCTCAGATTAAAGTCGGCCTGTCTCGGTTTCTTTTCTTCGATGACAATTTCTTCAGTTATCCTGCCTGGTCTGCCGTTTAAGATATAGATACGGTCTGACAGCAGGATTGCCTCGTCAATATCATGGGTGATGAAAAGAGTGGACAGATTAATGTGTTCCATAACGTCCAGATACCACCGGTGGATATTCGACTTGGTGATAGTGTCCAGAGCACTGAAAGGTTCGTCCAGAAGAGCTACGCCGTCGGATGACAGGTAGGTACGAAGCAGCGCCGCCCGCTGGCGCATGCCGCCGGAAAGCTGACTTGGGTACTGATACTGGGTACCTTCCAGACCAAACTCCTCAAAGAGCGGATCTGCTTTCTCTCTGGCGTCCTTTTTCTTTTCTCCTTTTAGAACCAGCGGCAAAGATACGTTGTCAATGATTTTTTTGTGAGGCAGAAGCAGGTCCTTCTGCATCATATAACTGATTCGTCCCGGCTTCGCCGTAATATCCTCTCCGGACAGAAGAACGCGGCCCTCCTCCGGCGCCACCAGTCCGGAAAGGACATGAAACAGCGTGGTCTTTCCCGCGCCGCTCACGCCCAGCAACGACACCAGCTCGCCCTCCTGAAGATCGATGCTGATGTCCTCAATGATTGTTCTTCCGCTGTATTTTTTTGTGATATGTTCTGCTTTTAATAATGTCATGATCGTTTCCTTTATTATTGCAGTCTTTCAGAAATTCCGCATAATCTGCCGTCCGCCAAGGGGCGGACAGCATAACCGCGCCAATTCATAAACCGCGGCATTTACTGCGGCAGATAATCATTGGAATAACCAATTCCGGTCAGATCATTATCGGTCAGCTTATTTTCATAGAGCCATGTATAGAAGGCGTCCCATCTTGCCGGATCGATAACGCCCCAGGATGCCGCATCGGACACATACTGCTCTGAAATCCATTCCTGACTGGCATAAACCAGATCCTGAGAACCGGACAGGGAACCTGTGTTGTCCCCCTCCATGAGCAGATCAGCCGCTTCCTGAGGATTTTCCACAGCGTACTCATAACCTTTGGCTGTTGCCGAAAGAAATGCCTTTGCCACATCCGGGGATTCTTTCAGAAAATCATCGTTGGCAATGATGACCGGCGTATAATAGTCAAATACGGAATTGATATCCCGGAAGTTCCAGTAATCAAAATCCATTCCCCGCAGCTCGGCGTTAATGCCTCCCCATCCGTAGAAAATCCAGATGGCGTCAGTCTGTTTTGCTTCCAGCGCCGCCGGCTCATCGGTGATATCATTTGGAATCAGCGTCACTTTGCTGAAATCACCGCCGTCTTCTTTTACAACAGTCTCCAGAGTTGCCAGTTCAATCGGAGATTCCCAGGTGGAATAAGTCTTTCCTTCCAGTCCCTTTGGACGGTCAATGCCTTCGCCTGCTCTGGAAATGATTCCTGAAGTATTATGCTGCAGCACTGCAGCTACGGCCGTAATACCCAGCGGCTCATCGGAATCCAGAGCTGCCGCCATGGTATCCTGTGCCTCAATGGCAAACTGCGCCTGTCCGGAAGCGCACATGGTTGCCGCTCCATTTTCCGGCGGCTGCACGATCTCCACTTCCAGACCCGCATCCTCATAATAGCCCAGTGCCTGAGCCGCATACAGACCGGTGTGATTGGTATTTGGCGTCCAGTCCAGGCAAAAAGTAATTTTTGTCAGTTCTTTGTCCTCTCCTGTGGAAGACGCTTCATTGCCCGCGGAACCGCAGGCGGTAAGTCCCAGGAGCATTGCCGCCCCCAACATAACGGATACTGCTTTTTTCCAATTATTCTTTTTCATCTTTCTCTCCTCTTTCTTCCACCGCCATCCACGGCATGGATACTCGCCGTATCACATTTACCACCGCCATCAGCAGCAGGCTGATGACCACAATGAAAATGATGACGGCAAACATTTTGTCAAAAGCATATGCCTGTTTTACTCTGGTCATATAAACGCCGAGTCCCACAAAACCACCCAGCCATTCTGAAATAACCGCGCCTACCACTGCGTAGGAGGCGGAAATCTTGAGTCCCGCAAAAAACTGCGGCATGGCCGCCGGAATCTTCACATGCCAGAAAATCTGGAGCTTTGTCGCTCCCATGGCCCGCATCAGATCAATGGAATCCCTGTCAACACTTTTATATCCGTCCAGGAGTCCCACCGTGATCGGAAAAAATGTAGTAATGACCACCAGAGTAATCTTCGGCGCCATCCCAAAGCCCATCCACAAAACCAGCACCGGAGCAATGGCAATGGTCGGGATGGTCTGAGTAATAATCATAATTGGATAAAATGCCCTGTTAAGAATCAGAAAATGATCCATCAGCGTAGCGGTAATAAACGCCAGAATGATTCCGATGGAGAGGCCGTAAAACGCTTCCTGCAGCGTAGTACGCGCATGCTCCATGATAATTGGAAAATCTCCGATCAGCGCTTTCACCACGTCCACCGGCGACGGGAGCATATAGCCAGGCACAATGCCGGTCTCGCTCAAAATGAACCAGAGCAGCACGATGAGTGCCAGAGCCGCTGCCGCCGGAAGCTTACTGGTGATGTTTTGTAACCTTTTTGTCAATGGTCAGCACGTCTCCTTCCGGCTTATAAGAAATCTTTACATAGGTGTTCATGGCCTTGCAGCCAGCCTTGGCAGCCACGATCTGACAGTTTTTCACAATTTCCATGAGCTGATCATAATCACCCTCAATAGAAGTCTCACACGGTCCCACATAGTAACTGAGCCCTGTAGACTTAATGTAGTCGATCACCTCATCGACAATACGGATAACTTCATTTTCGTCCTGTACATTTGGTAAAACCTGAATTGCAACACTCGCGTTCATCTTATCTTCCTCCTTTGAACTAAAAAAACGCCCGCATAATGCGGACGCAAAAAACATCATAAATACTTCCTACGCTGGCATTATCCAACAGGTTAAAAGGGTCTAAGGTGTCACCTTACTCTCAGCTCATCTCATGAACTCCCCTGATTTATATTATCCAATTGGGGTAAGTATAGTACATTTCCCAACAAAAAACAAGTATATTTTCGTTGATTTTCTATCTCTTTTAGAAGTAAACCAGTTCGTCCACCGGCGGCTCCGCCGCCTCCACTCTCTTGGCGTAGAGCACCGGTCCTTCTTCGCCGTATTCCTTATTATATTCAATGCGGACTTCCGCTGTCAGATTCACCCACATCTTATTCTTTAACGACTTTATGGTAGATGACTTGGCATGATTCGTGTGGCAGAGATATCCGATAAACTGGATATCGTCAGCACAGCAGGTCATGGCATGACGCCCCGGCACAAAGCAACCCTTTGGCAGACGGATTGATTTGAACACCCTTGCCTTCATGACCATGGTCTTTCCATCATAAACCTCCGGCCGCTCCATGGCGTCCACAAACCAGATACCGTAATCCTCATCCTCAAGATGAATCTCATCACCTTCAATATCGAAAGGAAGCGTATCATCCTCTTCACCCATATCGTCGTCATCCACCGACTCAAACAATACCTGCGCACGGCGGTTTACCGCCTTGATGCTCCTGCGCCAGGTCGCCCGCGGCATCTCTGCCGTGCAACGGTTGATAATGACCATCTCTGCAATTTTGTACATTTCCACCGCCAGGGAGCGCATATTGTTCATATACAGATCAAAAGTCTCTCCGTTGACCGTCACGATGGTCTGGAACACCAGCAGCGGCGTATCGTCCATCTCCGTCATCATCCGCTCAACAGACCACATACCGTTATACTCAATGATCACCCGGTCCGGATAATACTGCAGCACTTTGCTGATGAGGAAATCTTTATTAAAATCCTCTTCCTCCTCAACATACACAAGGGTAGTGTTGGTCTTCTTCAACAGCTCCTCGTCATACTCCTCCATGCCTTCTTCACAGGCAAACAGAAGCGTCCTCTCTCCGTTATTAAAATAATCTTCTTCCAGTGTGTCCTGAATAAATGAGGTCTTTCCACTCTCCAGAAAACCCATAAACACATAAACAGGAATCTCCATTTCTTTCTTTCCCGGCATAACTATCCTCCGTCAGATTCTATAATCCAAACAGCTCCGCAAGCTTATCTTCTTTCAGCTCAGAACCAATGACACAGATCCTTCCCGTATATTCCGCAGCACCGTACCGTACCTCTTCCTCGCCAGGAACCAGATCAAAATGCAGCCATTTACCGTTTTCATCCGGCACAATACCCTTGGCTCTCAGGATAATACCGTACTCTCTGCTGTCTTCATCAGCCAGCTTCTCAAGAATACCCCGAACCTGCTCTTCCGTAAATTTCTTCGGCGTCTCTTTTCCCCAGCTTGTGAACACTTCATCGGCGTGGTGATGGCCCTCATGACCATGATGATGGTGATCGTGTCCCTCGCAGCCGCAGTGATCATGATGATCATGGTCGTGATGGTGCTCTTCGTGATGGCAGTGCCCGCCATCGTGGAGGTGTGCTTCATGGTCATGGCCTTCATGGCCGTGGTCATGTTCATGATCATGCTCGTGGTCGTGGCAGTGCTCGCCTTCATGGTGATGGTGACCACATTCCGGGCAGATCTCCGCCTCGCGAAGAAGGTCTTCAGCGAAATCATTCTTTCCTTCCATAACTTCAAGAATCTGCGCCCCGGTGATATCCTCCCATGGGGTTGTGACAATCGGGGAGCGGTCATTGAGCGTGCGGATTAGCTCAATAGTTTTCTCCAGTTTGTCTTCCTTCACATCCTGAGTACGGCTTAAAATGATCGTGCTGGCATACTGTACCTGGTTCTTGTAGAACTCGCCGAAGTTCTTCAGATACATTTTCGCGCGCTTCACATCCGCAACAGTAATGTAGCTGTCAAGTACCACATTTTCTCCATCCACAACCTTCTGCACCGCCTTGATAACATCGGACAGCTTGCCAACGCCTGACGGCTCAATGATGATCCGGTCCGGCTCGTACTGGGACAGTACATCTTTGAGCGCCGCGTTAAAATCTCCAACCAGAGAACAGCAGATGCATCCGGAATTCATCTCATTGATCTGAATGCCGGACTCTTTCAAAAAGCCGCCGTCAATACCGATTTCACCGAACTCATTTTCAATGAGTACAACCTTCTGTCCCTGCAGCGCCTCTGCGATCAGCTTCTTAATCAACGTGGTTTTACCGGCTCCCAGGAAACCGGATATAATATCTATCTTTGTCATGCTTCTCATTCCTTTCCATTTTAAAAACGTTTACAAAACATCTAATATATTGTAACCTTTTTTTTCAAAAATGCAAGGGGCGGTTATCCATAAGGCGATACTCTGTTATGACACTTTTATCGTGGCTCCTGCGATTCCCTGTCGCACTCACTCTGTTTCTACATATACTGATATTGTACAAATTATCCGAAAGGAGCCGGACATGGAAGGAATGAATACCTGCTTTGAGCATCAGCATCAAACTGCCGTTAAAAATGTAGATTCGCTTCCGCTGGCTATGGCCTACGTGCCGTGGCAGAGCTGGAAAAATATATATAAAGCAGAAGACGCGCTCATGGAGGGCACAATCTTCGAAGAACTGAATTTACCTTTTACAGGAAGGAGATGTGTGAAATAATGTCCAAAATGGAAAAGAAAAATCTTTTATTTTATATCGATGCGGTAAGCTTCGCCGCTCTGGACGCCTCACTGTACCTGGACACCCACCCGGACGACGCGGAAGCTCTTGAATATTTTCATCATTTCAATAAAGCCAGGCAGCAGGCACTTCACGAATATTCTGTGCGTTTCGGACCGCTCACACTAAATGAAGCATCACACGATGATACGTGGAAATGGGCGACACAGCCTTGGCCTTGGGAGGGGGATTGTTAAATGTTTAATTATGAAAAAAGACTGCAGTATCCGGTAAACATCCGCCGGACGGACGCACAGATGGCGAAAGCGATCATTACGCAATTCGGAGGTCCGGATGGCGAAACCGGAGCCTCCCTCCGCTATCTTTCCCAGCGATTTGCCATGCCGTACCGGGAAGTCATGGGGATATTGACCGATATAGGTATATCGGTGACATTCCGGCGGCAAGCGGATCGGCTGCGATACCCCAAAATCCTTCCTTGCATTTTTCCTGTCCGGTGCTATAATAAATATATCACCAGTTCTGGGAGGAGTATGGGTAACACTGTATCGGAGGTGTCTCGGTTCACACATTAGATTTTCCCGGAGGAACACGCTCCGGCTGGTGTGTGCAGATATGGTTCATCGGTAGAACATTGGCTTCCCAAGCCGAAGAGGCGGGTTCGACTCCCGTTATCTGCTTTATCAGGGCATATGCCGTTTGGGCGTATGTCTTTTTTTTGTATATTTTTTTGTTTTTCGCGCATGCTATGCTGCAGAAAGGAGGAATTTCCATGTATTATGGTACTTCGACCAAAATTCAATATAAAGCTGCTCCGACTACAGGTAATAATTCCGCACTTCTTTACACTACCACGGCGAGACCTGTGGCGGCGCTGTCTGAATCCTGTTCCAGAAAAATTGCCGCTCTTGAAGAGTCCATCCGGCAGGAAACCGGTAAAAAGATTGCGTTGATTGCCTACCAGCTTTAGGAATGTTTTTCTGGAAGAAGAGAGATACAAACGGGCCTGCCCACGCTCTTCCTGCGTGAGACAGGCCCTGCTCTTTTATTTTTCCAGCACCAGAGTCTCAAATGGGCGCAATGTCCACCGGTCATCTGATACATTTTTTAAGTTCTGTTCCGTTCCGCTTTCTTCCCCTTCGTAATTTGTCAGCAGTATACGGTAATTTTTCCAGGAATCTTCCAGACAAACTTCTGTCGTCTGCCCGGTCAGATTATTGAAAACAATCAGTTCTTCTTCTCCAAGAATGCGGCGGTAGGCCAGCACATTTTCATTTTCCTTTTCCATAAAAGCAATCTGTCCCTCTGCGATCACCGGTTTTTCTTTGCGAAGCCGGATTAATTTCCTATAGAAGGCCCAGATGGAATCCGACTCTTTCATCTGTGCGGCCACGTTGATCTCCCGGTAATTCGACGCAAGGCTGATCCACGGGATTCCTTCCGTGAATCCGGCGTTTTCACCGGCGTTCCACTGTACCGGCGTCCGGCCATTATCTCTGGATCGCGCCTGAAGGATTTCCATGGCTTCCCTGCTGGTTTTGCCCTGTTCCAGCAGAATATTATAATAATTCAGGCTTTCCACATCGCGGTACTGATGGATGTCGTCAAAATGCGGATTGGTCATTCCAATCTCCTCGCCCTGATAAATGTACGGGGTCCCTCTCATCAGATGCACGGAAGCCGCGAGCATCTTTGCAGATTCTTTCCAGTAACGCCCTTCATCACCAAGACGGCTGACGATTCTCGGCTGATCGTGGTTGCACCAGAACAGAGCATTCCATCCTCCCGCTTCCTGCATACCTGTCTCCCAGGTCTCAAACAATCCTTTTAACCTCATCAGATCAGGTTCCATGAGCTCCCATTTCTTTCCATCCTTATAATCAATTTTCAGATGATGAAAATTGAAGCACATACTGAGCTCTTTCTCTGCCGGACTGGAATAACGGATACAGTTGTCCAGAGAGGTGGAAGACATTTCTCCTACCGTCACATATTGATCCAGACCGGTATCGGCTGTCAGCTCTTTTAGAAACTCATGCACGTGGCGGCCATCTGTGTAAAATCGTCGGCCGTCTCCGATGTGGTCATTCTCAAAATGTTCCGGTTTGGAGATGAGGTTGACCACGTCGAACCGGAACCCTCCGATGCCTTTTTCTTTCCAGAAACGGATAACTTCTTTCAGTTCTTCTCTCACCTGAGGATTCTCCCAGTTCAGATCCGCCTGACTCACATCGAACAAATGCAGATACCATTTCTTCAAATGCGGGACATATTCCCAGGCCGGGCCGCCGAATTTGGATTCCCAGTTTGTCGGCGGCTGATCAGGTGTTCCGTCCTTGAAAATGTAATAGTTCTGATATTTTTCATCGCCAGCCAGGGCTTTTTGGAACCACTGGTGGCTGGTGGAAGTATGATTGAAGACCATATCGAGCATCAGCTCGATTCCCCGTTTCTTCGCCTCGTCAATCAGTTCTTCCAGATCTGTCATAGTGCCGAAAATCGGATCAATGCTGCGGTAATCCGCCACATCATAACCGTTATCATTCTGAGGAGAGACAAAGAAAGGAGTAATCCACAGATAATCCACGCCCAGCGCTTGCAGATAATCCAGTTGTTCTGTAATTCCCCTGATGTCTCCGATTCCGTCTCCATTGGAATCTTTAAAGGATTTTAAATAGATTTGATAAATCACTTTATCGCTGAAATTGTTCATTGTTTTCACCCATTTCTTTTTTGTCCTGAAGATGTTGATTTTCCCTGACACATAGTTTCTCTTACTCAAATGTAGCAACGACTGTCTCGCCGGCCTTTGCATTTTCAGTCAGCTGATACCGAAGGTTCTTTGTCTGACCCGGATCGGAGATAATGCACATGGTCACATCTCTGTGTCCGGCTGCCTGAATCTTCTCCTTACTGAATCGGATCAGCGGCGTACCTGCCTCCACTCTCTGTCCTTTGGTGATCAGATACTCAAAACCATCTCCGTTCATATCTACCGTATCCAGACCGATATGAAGAAGAATCTCCATCCCGTTATCCGTCCTGACGGCACAGGCATGACGGGAAGCATCCATTGTCACCGCAATCTCTCCGGCGACCGGAGAAACCAGCGTCTCATTTTCCGGAATGATAGCGATACCATCGCCCATGATTCCCTCAGAAAATACTCCGTCACCTACCTCTTTTACCGGGATCACTTTTCCATCAAGAAACGCAACAAGCTCTCCCGGCATCTCTTGTGCTCCCAGTGCTGTGTGTCCGGCCTCACTTTTTTCTTCCAAAGCTGCGCTTTGTACACTTCCCGTTTCAGCTGCTTTTTCATTCTCTTCCTCTGCTGTATCATTCCATCCATTTTCCACACCATTTTTCTGGGAAGCTGTCAGCTTCTTCTGGCCTACAATCAAGGTAAGCACAAACGGGATCACGATGGCAATGACCATACAGATGGCAAAACTGAGCATCGACTCTGTTTTGATAGACAGGATTCCCGGCAGTCCCCCGACGCCAATGGCGGACGCGGTGGTGCTTGTCGCCACACTGACAACGCCGGCAACGGCGGAGCCGATCATACCGCATACGAATGGAAATACATATTTTAAGTTAACGCCGAAGATGGCCGGCTCCGTTACACTCAAATAGCAGGAAACGCAGGATGGAATATTTACTTCCTGAGCTTCCGCATTTTTTCTTTGGAGAACAATCATGGCAAGAACCGCGGAACCCTGCGCGATATTGGACAGCGCGATCATCGGCCAGAGCATGGTTCCGCCATAATCAGCGATCAACTGCAGGTCTATGGCGTTAGACATATGATGAAGGCCGGTGATAACCAGCGGCGCGTATATGAAGCCAAAGACCGCTCCGAATACAACCCGGAAGGAACCGGTGATTCCTGCGAAAACCAGAGAGGAGATGGCAGAGCCAATTCTCCAGCCAATCGGACCAAGGATGAAATGTGCTGCGATAACGGAAAGAACCAGGCTGCAGAATGGAACGACAATCATTGAAATTACCGCAGGCGTGATCTTTCGGAAAAACTTCTCAAGATAGACCAGAGTAAATGCGGCGAGAATCGCCGGAATCACCTGAGACTGATAGCCGATCATATTTACTTTGAAAAATCCGAAATCCCATGCCGGGATATCTGCCGCAGCCGTAGTCGCCACATCGTAGGCGTTCAGCAGCTGTCCGGATACCAGCGTCAGACCAAGAACAATACCAAGCATCTGGGTGGTTCCCATTTTTTTGGTCACCGACCAGCAGATACCCACCGGCAGCATGTGGAAAATGGCTTCACCGATCAGCCACAGAAAACTGTCCACGCCGGTCCAGAACTGACTTAAATCACAAAGAGTTTTCGTTCCGTTCTCAAAAAGATACAGACTGTCGATACAATTTCGGAAACCTAAAATCAAACCACCGGTGATGATTGCCGGAATCAGCGGCGCGAAAATCTCCGCCAGCGCTGTAACGATACGCTGCAGCACGTTCTGATTCTGTTTCACCGCCTGTTTTACCTGATCCTTGCTGACGCCTTCCACGCCGGCAACCGAAACAAAATCATTGTAAAAATCCGCTACCGTGTTGCCGATGATCACCTGAAACTGCCCCGACTGGGTAAAGCTTCCCTTGACAACTTTCATAGCCTCGATGCCTTTCACATCCGCCTTGTCCGGATCATTGAGCACGAAACGCATTCTGGTCATACAGTGCGATACCGCGGCAATGTTGCTTTTTCCACCTATCAGTTCCAAAAGTTCTTTGGAATCTTCCTGATATTTTCCCATTACTCTTCCTCCCTGTTATTTCTCCTTTGAAATGATAAAGCATCTGGTTTTTGTTTAAACAAGTTCCGGAATCTCTGCATCTATCTTGTTTAAACAAGTTTGATGATTCATTTATAGCATACTTGTTTAAACAAGTCAAGAAGTTTTTTCATTCTTGTTTAAACAAGTTGTATTTTCTATTTTTTCTGTTATAATGATAGTAAACTATGCAAAAATAAAGGAGTTCATATGCCCAGAATAAAATTTAATGAGATATATAAAGATTTGAAAGCAAAAATAGAAACTATGGAATACGAATATCAACAGATGCTTCCATCAGAAAATACCATGGTGGACATCTACCACTGTTCCCGTAACACAGTCCGCCGCGCCATTGGCATGCTGGCTGACGACGGATATGTTCAGTCTCTTCACGGCAAAGGCGTCCGTGTCATCTATCAGCCGGTCGCCACAAACAGTTTCCTCATGGGCGGTATCGAATCTTTCCAGGAATCGGCCCGGCGCAATCACCGGGAAACTATCACAAAAGTTGTGCAGTTTGACGAAATCACCTGTGATGAACGTCTCTCCCGCCGGACTGGCTTTCAGCCGGGGGATGAACTGTACTATGTCCGCCGTGTCCGGTATCTGGACGGGAAACCTCTGATTCTTGATACAAACTTTTTTCTGAAGTCTCTTGTTCCCGGTCTCACGGAAACCATCGCCGAGACCTCCATATATGAATATATTGAAAATGAACTGGAAATGCTGATCGTCACCAGCCGAAGAACCATGACCGTGGAACATGTCACCCCCGCCGATGAATCCTACCTGGAGCTGGGCGACTACAATTGTCTGGCGGTGGTCACCGGTCAGACTTTCAACGACGATGGCATCATGTTCGAGTACACCCATTCCCGCCACCGGCCAGACTACTTTTCCTTTCAGACCACGGCCACGCGAAAGAAGAATTAAGCTTTCGGAACAACAGGCCGAGAAACAGAATTAAGCTTTCGGAACAACAGGCCGGGAAACAGAATTAAACCGGCACATTTCCTGTGAAACAAAACAGGGGACTGACGCATTCATGCGCCAGCCCCTCCACCTGCGGCGGACCGCTTCTCTCATTCCTTATTTCACTTCTCCTGTTTATTCGTTTTTTCCGGAAAACGCACCTCCGGGTAATAACAGGAAAATCCCCAAAGACATTTTTTCTGAGCGCGAGCCGGCATTTCCATACGGTCAAGATATTCCCGTTCCGAAGAACACGCCTCGGCGATGGCCAGGTTGCGCTTGGTCAACCGGATATCCTCATAAACCGAATCACTTCGATCCGCTCTTCCCACGATCTTCAGAGAACTGATACCCATTTCCTTCATGCGGTAGAGGGCGCACATACCGCAGGCGTCGTGATGGAAATGTACATTATACCAGTAATCGTTTCCGTCAATGTCCTGGCGCTCCTCAAAGCTCCGCTCCCTGGTCACCATCTGTTTGGCATGGCTGCGGAGGAAGCCGCAGGTAGAGCCGCACTCTCTCCGGTGCATTCCAAGGCAGTAGCAGTCTGAGAGAACACAGCCGTTTCTCATGAAGAAGACCTCATACTCCACATCGTCATAGGCCTGACATATGGAAGCGATCTCATCAAGAGACAGGTCTCTCGGCAAAATGAAACGGCGCATGCCGGTGTTATAATAGGCGGCTGCGATGTCCTCGTTGTAAATGGCGCACATGGTGCTCGCCACGGTAGGAATTCCCGCCTCAAATGCAGCTTTTGCCAGAGGAAGCTCTGATACGATCAGGCCGTCCAGCCCCGCTTCCTTCATGGCAGGAAAGTAATTCTCCTGCATGTAGGCGATCTGCGCCTCACTGTAGCAGTTGGCGTTCATAGTCACAAAAGCGCTGCGCCCCAGAGTTTTGATTCGTTTGGCCAGAGAAATCATCTGGTCAAAGTCGTAGCGGTTGGCATTGCGGCGAAAGCCGGACATGCGGTTGATATCCGCGTATTCCCCGAATGTTTCAAACCATTTTTCATCGTAAAATCCCAGATACAGCTCGTCCGCGCCCGCCTCCACCAGCCTTTCCATATAGGCCGCATCATTGAGCGGAACCAGTACTTTCATGCCGGTCACCTCCCCTCATCACCTCTCCGGCCTCTCTCACCGGAAAATATATCGTTCTATTCACTGTTTTTCCGATAACCCGACTGTCATTTTTAAGATAATAAATCGTTCTCCCGAATCGGATAACATCCGTGTCTCTCCCATCGAACCGCGCCCGGTAATGCTCATAAATCCCGGCGCACTCCATGGCGCACGGCGTGTTGGGCCGGAACTTATATTCCGTCTTCTTATGGATAGACGCGAACTTGCAGATATTGCCCGTGGACATATAACAAAACGGACCATGCAGTCCGAGAACCATTCCTTCCAGCGGACAGTCTGTCAAATCAATCTCTCTGCTCATTCTGTCAAGTTCAATCCCATGAATCCGCGACCAGTCAGCCGGCAGACTGTCCCGGGATGTCAGAAGATTCGGGGTCATGATTCCCTCATCGTAGTCCCGGACGCGGACGTCCCTGGCATCCTTGAAGAACAGACGTCCCAGATTTATTTTCCTGGTACACTCCCCGGAAATGTAAAGAAGCATTCCCACATCATTGACCGTGATCTCATCAATCACATCGGCACCGGAAACAAGAATATCTCCGATCCGTTCCTTTCCCTTTTTCAGATCCTTCTGGCTGAACACCGGAAGGGTCAGCGTCATCTTCCACCGATGCTCCCGGCAGGACGCCAGCAGCGGTTCCCACCAGTTTATATGAAGAAAATACTGGCTGCAAAAGGAAGATCCCGCATAAATTCTTGTCAGAGGCTCCTCAGCCGCATTTCTTCGCATCACAAGGCTGATGATCCGCTCCAGCCGTTCTTCCTTCAGCATAGACGCGTTCAGCACCTCGCATAGATTCAGGCATAATTCCGCCATATGTTCCGTCCTCCCTATCTGTCCGCAGCGCCGGCATGCTTATGAACGACCTGCTCAGAAAAATCACGCATGGCAAGAATATCCTTGATCTTAAAAGCAAGGCAGCCGCCGTTGCATTTCTGAACCAGTCTCGCATGGCAGTCAATACACTTCTCCGAATAAACGGTATTACAGCCGTAAGCGTCAATAGTTCTTCGGTAATAATTCTCCAGCTCCCGGATACCGGAAAAATTCCGGATATCCTGCTTGGTACACTCTGACAGGCCAAAACAGCGCACCGCCGTCAGATTCTGCCGGATGTCAATGACCGGAGAACATTTGACGATCTTATCTGAAATATTGCTGCGTCCGATATGTTCATTGATGTACCGGTTTTTTCCATATTTTCTGAAAGACTCCACATCTTCTTCAGTAATCAGACAGGACGGAATCTTGTTGCAGTCGTAATTCGGAATAATCTCGTTGCTCAGAAGCTCATGGAAGAATTCAAACATCCGCGGTTTCATGCTCTCAAAATATACATGAGCATCGGCGTTTCTGCCGTCCTCCATATTCGGAACCGTGATGGAAACCCTCACATGATGGAAATGATATTTCTTCAGAAGCTCAATGATATACGCATACGGAAAATCCTGCTGGTACATATTAATGCCCAGGGTCACATTTTTCTTAAACATACGCGTCTCGATCATATAATCAAGGTTCCGGCACAGCCGCTCATAATTCTTCTCCCCGATATCCTCCGGACAGTTACAGTTTACCAGAATCCGAACCTTCGGATGACAGATGACGTCCCAGTACTTATCCAGCAGAATACCGTTGGTATACACCACGACAGTCTTCACCCGGTCGTCCTCAATAAGCCTGCGCAGATATTTTTCAAACTGAGAATGTACCGTCGGCTCTCCGCCAATGAGACCCACAGAACTGTGACTGCCGTCACCCACGATGAAATCCACCGCCCGGTTAAAATTCTCTTCCGAGATCTCATTGGTATCTTTATTTACAAATTCATTGGCAAAGCAGTACGGACATCTCAGATTGCAGACGTCCGTCATCATAATATTAGCCATCTTCTTTTATTCTCCTTTTCTATATAAAATGAAGAAAAGCCCCCTTCCGATGCACTGCCGGCATCTTCATGGAGGCTTATATTCATAAATATTCCTGTTTTGGATACCAGCGCCCGTTATTTGCCGTAAGAATCGCTGTAGCTGTCGCCATGGCTGTAAGAATCGCCATAACTGTCTCCCTTGCCATAACCGTCGCTGTAGGAATCGCCGTCATGGCTGTAGCCGTCGCCGTAACTGTCGCCATAGCTGTCCTCTTTCTTGCCGTAGC
>PPYE01501768.1_pt1 | contig 39729 bp, 28 predicted proteins | sample 1559881 | NCBI WGS metagenome assembly PPYE01 (sample SAMN08240022, study PRJNA423297) | Human gut metagenome, whole genome shotgun sequencing project. | reverse complement strand
TGGATTGCTTAACATGAGGTAATCTGTAAAGAATGGAATATTCATAATACACCTCTTTAATTCATATCACAACAATAGGTTATGAACTTAGTATAGCATATATCGAAAAAAATACAAGTACAATATTTAATTTTTGATAACATTTAATGTATTCTGTAATATATGCACCAAAAGGCGATTTTCTAAAAGAAAATCGCCTTTAGTAAATCTAGCTATTATATTATCTATTAACTAAGATATAGGTTACTTGGATAGGACCATGAGCACCATCTACAGTTACCAATTCGATATCCGCTGTACGGGACGGACCAGAAATCAAGCAGATATTTGTAGGGAACTTAGCTGGATCGTTATGATACCGTTCAGCCAAATGTTCCATTGTTTGTGTCATACGTGGATTAATTGTGTCAGTATACAACACAGCAATATGTGTTGTAGGCAACAAACTAATCACACGGCCAGAATCCTCACCAGAAGCTTGTACTACAGTAGCAGTTTCCGCAATACCGCAGTATGGGAATGTAATACCAATATCAGCATTAGCAGTATTAGAAATACATTCTTCACGACCTTTAGCTGGATCCCATTGGAAGTATGTACGAGTGCCGCCATTATTAGTTGCATCTTGTTCGAACAATTCTTTTAATTTATATTCTTCTACTTCAGGAGAGCTTGGGAATACAATTTTACCGTTTCCCCAGTCGTCGATAGCTGCCAAAATTGTTTCACCTAGTTTGTCAGGTGTAGTTTCAACGAATTTTGTACCAACACGTTGACATTGTTCCTTAAACATTGTCAAAATTTGATCGCGATTCAAATCTTGGAACATAGTTTCTTGAGGACCATGGCTATAATCAAAGCCTTCTACAAAAGCAGGGCACATTTCTTGATCACGGCCTAATGCACGAGATAAACGTGCAATAAATTGATTACGTTTAGCTACATCCATTATTTTTTCTCCTTCTTCTTGTTCTTTTCATGTTCAGCATACAAATCACGGAATTTCTTGAATTTCAAGGAACCCAATTCTTTAGATTTAGTCCAACCGTTCATAACTGGAATAGCTTGAGTCCATTCAGGCATGTTACCCTCTTTATTACTAATTAAGTTCATACCGATAGCACCAGCTTTTGTGCCAAGATCAAATAATGTTGCATTACCAAACATCTTAGCAGCTGCTGTGAAGATAGCTTCTTCTGCTTTTGGACGAGTCTTTTCAATATCAGCCATGATATGACGGTGCTCCATCAACAATTCATGCAATGGAATAGCTACTGGACAGTTTTCTGTACATGCACCGCATAATGTAGAAGCATATGGAAGATCGCCGGCTACATCGTAACCTTTGAATAATGGAGTCAATACAGCACCCATTGGACCTGGATATACAGAACCATATCCATGACCGGAAACGTGACGGTATACAGGACAAATATTCATGCATGCGCCACAACGGATACAACGTAGCATTTCTTGGAATGTCCCACCCAAGATGCCAGAGCGTCCGTTATCGATAATAATGATATGAGTTTCTTCGGGACCATCAGCTTCACCAGAACGCGCAGGGCCAGTCATCATGGAGAAGTAGTTAGAAATTTTAGAACCTACTGCAGAACGGTTCAACATTTCCATCATAACATCAAGAGCTTTAAAATCAGGAACAATACGTTCTGTACCTAAGAAGATCAATTGAGTCTTAGGAATAGAGCTAGCCATACGACCGTTACCTTCGTTGGAAACGATTGTACATGTACCAGATTCAGCAACTGCAAAGTTACAGCCGTTAACACCTACATCAGCTTTTAAGAAGCGCTCACGTACATAACCGCGTACAAAGTGAGTCATTTCCGTAGGGTTTTCAGTTCCTGTATAACCTAATTTTTCAGCGAAAATTTCGCGAATTTTGTTACGTTCAAAGTGAAGACCTGGTACTACGATGTGAGATGGAGGACTTACTGCAGTTTGCAAAATAAATTCAGCCAAGTCAGTTTCGTTAACTTCAATACCAGCTTCTTCTAACACTTCGTTCAAACCAATTTCTTCAGTTAAGATAGTTTTGGATTTAACGATCATTTTTGCTTCGCGTTGGCGAAGGATATCTAATGCAATTTGAGTTGCTTCTTTGTCATCGAACGCAAAGTGAACTTTAGAACCAGCTTTTTCAGCGTTGTCAGCAAATTGACTTACATAGTAATCCAAGTTGTTAAGTACGTGATCGCGAATTTTAGCCGCTTCAGCGCGGAAATCTAACCATTCAGGAACATCCGCAACTACTGTATTACGTTTATCATAAAACACGTCTTGTGCTTTTTTAATAGCTGCAACTTTGAAATCGTCAGCCAAACATTCTTTTATACGTGTTTTATAGGGGCGATTGTCATATATAAGTGCCATGTCGTCTCCTCCTTAACGGCAGTTTAAGATTTCAGCAATATGCATAACTTTGATACGGCGATCAATTTCGCCTTCTTTATGAAGACGATCAAGCATACCAGCGATGTTCATCAAGCACGCTTGGTCAGAACCGGAGATAACGTTGGCACCTGTGCCAGCAATTTCCAATGCTTTTTCGCGTGTCATAACTTCACTGATTTCAGGGTTTTTAACTGAGAAAGTACCGCCGAAACCACAGCAACGATCTGCACGTGGTAATTCAATCAAGTTGATATCTTTAACGTTTTTAAGGAGTTTGAAAGGAGGCTCTTTAATGCCCATCAAACGAGTTACGTGGCAAGATGTATGGTATGTTACGGATTCGTTGAAACGAGCCCCTACATCTTCAACACCTAATACGTCAGTAATAAATTGAGTGAATTCGTAAATTTTACCACTCAATTTTTCTGCGCGCGCCAACCACTCTGGTTGATCTTTTAAGAAATGATGATATTCATCGCGGATTGCAAAAGCGCAAGAACCGGACATGCTGACTACATATTCAGCGTTCTCAAAGCATTCGATTGTATTCTTAATTGCATCCATAGCTGCGTCATTGTAACCGGAGTTAGTAAACATTTGTCCACAGCATACTTGTTTCTTAGGTACTACAAGCTCACAACCTAATCTTTCAAGTACTTCTACACCAGCCATACCTACATGAGGGTAGAACATGTCAATCAAACACTGTTGGAAAAGATGAATTTTCATATTATCTTCCTCGTCTTTTCTAGTACTTAACCTAATAAAAAATTTTGATATGTATGTGTTATGGCAATTTTTAGTAGTGAATTTTTCGACTAAATTTCTGCCCTGAACATTACTTATGCTTTCAAATAAATATTCAAAAGCTCATCGCTATAATTATAAATTAATCATGTAGATATTGTCCAAAGAATTGCTATATTCGTATGTACCCTTTTATTTCTTATATCGTTATGACTTTTTGTAATAGTAAACATTGAATTTTATCACATCTATTATTTCATTTATCATTTTTTCTTGTAAAAGCCCCATGAAATCTAGATTTTGCGAATGTTTATCATTTTGCATTTTTAACTACTAGAAAATCAACTTTTATCTATATTTCATTCTATATTTATATAATCAAACTTAATTTTTCAAATTCATGTAAGTTTTATCCTTATATATTACATTTTCTTATAGTAGTGTATAAATTTAAAAAGTGTTATAATTTATTTTATATAAGTATAGTTTGAAAGGAGCCCTTTTCATGAAACTAAATAAATTATCTTTGTCTTTAGCAATTACATTGGCCCTTGGCTCTACATTCAGCATGGCTCACGCTGAAACAACTGCGACTCATATAAAATCCGAAGTATCTAATGTGGCTACTAGAGCTGAAGTTTCTGCTAAAGCGGATGAACACCGTGTTGATACATCTGTTAAAAACGATACTAAACGTATTGATACATCCGTAAAAAATGATGCTAAACATGGTAGCACAGTTGTAAAACGTGATGCAAAACATGCTGATGCATCTGCTAAAAACGCTGCTAAACGCACTGATACATCCGTAAAAAACGATGCTAAACGCGTTAACACTTCTGTAAAAAATGACGTTAAACGCATTGATACTTCTGTAAAAAATGATGTAAAAGAAGATGCTGTAAAGGTAGAAGGTAAAAAAGCTGTAAAAGCTAAAGAAAACTTACCTGCTGGTATATACCCCGACACAAAAGATAACTGGGCTCGCGATGCTATCCAAGCAATGACACAAGCCGGTTACCTTTCTGGTTATGCTGATAATACATTCAAACCTAGTGCACAAATTACTCGTGAGCAAGCAACTGCTATTTATGGCAAAGTGCTACAACACAACTTAAACGAACAAGAATTAGCGGAGATTGCAACAAAAGAATCCTCTACCTCCTACTCTGACGTGGAAGCAGATCGTTGGTCTAGCTCTGCTATCAAATTAGTTAGTGCTGCAGGCGTAATGGAAGGCACATCTAAAACAGCTTTCACACCTAGCAAAACTATGGACCGCGAACAATTCGTTGCATCCGCCGCTAGCCTAGCTAAAAAATTAAATCTTTCTACACCTGTAAAAGCAGAAAAAGTAACATTTAAAGACGAAGCTAGTATCTCCTCTGCTTACTTGGCAGATATCCAATACATGGCTCAACGTGGCATCGTAGCATCTGGGGCAACAGAAAACTTTAACCCTAAACAACCTGTAACAAGAGCACAAGCGGCAACAATCTTGAACCGCATGCTTAATGGTGCTGGCCTTGCAACACCGAAACACAGTACATCTGAAGCTAAAGCTGAAACAACTGTAAAAGAAGATATAAAGAAAGCTGATACAGCAATCGAAAAAGAGGCCTCCAAAGTAAATAAAGATGCAAAAAAAGATATGTCCAAAACTGATAAAGACATGAAAAAAGAGGCAGAAAAGGCAGATAAAGTAGCCAAAGCTGAGGCAAAAAAAGCTGACAAAGACTTAAAGGGCAACAAAAATGCTGCAGTAGCGGAAAAAGCTGAGCCTACTCACACAGTTCGCCCTGTTCGTCGCAGCACACTAAAAGCACTTGATCAAAAACAACAAGCTGCATTAGAAGACAAAGTATTTTCTGAATTAAATAAAACTTATAAAACAGAAGATGCATTCCAAAATTATGGCGTAATGTACTGGCGTGACAATCAATTACACGTAGCTTTGAAAACAGACAGCGATATTTCCACAGTAAAAGCTAACCTTGCAAACCGTGGTGATTCTACTGTAAATAACTATGTTGTAGTTGAATCCTCCCAATACAGCCAAGCTGAATACGATGCAATCGATACAAACTTCCGCAACTACTACAACAAAAATGAAAAAGCAGGTACAATTCTAGCTACATTCCCTGATGTAGAAAATAACCAACTTTACGCAGTTGTATCTACAGCATCTAAAGAAACACAACAAGGGATCTCTAAATTATTCGGTTCCAAAGTAAAAATGACAGTAAAACGCTAATCGGCGTTACACTTAACCAGCCAAGGCAGCGTATACTCGATAGTACTACGCTGCTTTGTTGTATATCACTATGCATGCCAACTAATTGACTATGATGCGACGGATATAGCTTTTTATGCTGGTGAAAGTTTATATTCTACGGCTATCAAGCGCTAGCCTTTACCATGATTAGGAAGGATTTTTATGTACAAGAATACCCCTCACGCATTACGTGCCCTCGTACTCGGCACATTATTGACTACAACAGTCCTTGGTTTTGCTTCTGCAAACACAACCACTACAACTCATGCTCCTGCAACTACTGTTGAAGCCACTAAAATGGAAACAACTAAAGCACCAATGGCTAAAACAGATGCTACGAAGATGGAGACTACTAAAACAGAAGCGGCTAACGTCAAATCTACTAATACTGCCTCACCTGCAATTGTAAACACCTCTATTGGTACGTCTCAAGATATTCAAAAAATTCGCGCCCACATCTTTACAGATGTGCCTAGTGATTTTTGGGCAGCTAACTCGATTAGCACTGTAACAAAAGCAAACCTAATGAAGGGGTATTCCGATGGTACATTCCGACCTAACCAACCTATGACACGTGAAGAAGTAGCAGCGCTCTTCAACAATATCACAGATGATGGTACGGCCGCCTTTTTATCAAGTAAATTTAAAGATATTACATCTGACCGTTGGTCTGCTCTTGCTATTGAATCTGTAGCGCGCAAGAATATCATCAGCGGATATGGTGATGACACATATAAACCAGAAAAATATATGTCCCGTCAAGAGTTTGCTGTAGTAGCGGATAACTATATCCATTATTTAGGATATACTACTGAAGACCCAACAGTTCTTGATAATATATCCTATGGAGACCAAAAATTCGTGGCTCCTTGGGCACAAGATGCCGTTCGCGAGCTTGCCTATCTTGGGTTTACAAACTACGCTCCAGGTACATTATTTAACCCTGAAAAATATGTAACTCGTGCAGAAGCAGCGGAAATTGCGTACCGCATGACACAAACAGAACAAGCACTTGCCTTCCACAACACATTGCTCAAGCAACAAGTAGAAAATAAAACAGCTAATATCATCGACAAAGCATTAGGTTATGGCAATGATTTCACCAAATTCCGTCAAGACGGGGCCCTCTTCTGGGAGGCAGGCCAATTACATGCATCTTTAACGGATCAAAAGAAAACTGACCTCGTCTCCAAAGCAATTACAGAGGCTCATGACCCACAGCTAGATAGAACTGTAGTCGTATCAAAAGGTAAATTAAATCAGGCCCAACTAGAGGAGTATCAATCCGATGCCATTGCCCTTTACCAACAAAAAGAACCTCAAGGAAAGATTCTTTCCATCTCCCCAAATACTGATACGAGTGCCCTTCTCATTACCGTTGATTCTATTCAAAAATCGACATTGAAAGCATTTAAAAAGAAATTCCATGATAATGTATTCTTACAATTACCACCGGAACCGCTTACAAAGTCAGACGGAAATATTCAATTCCCATTACCGCCACGCGTAAACTATTATAACGACAAACAATAACATAGAAAAAAAGAACCGCCCCCTTAGGAGCGGTTCTTTTCACAATTAAACAGCTGTTACTATACACACATAATCGAATTTACACAGTTCGATTATTTTTTTGTTACATCATTTTCGCGGTCACGCAAGATACCAACTGGTACATATACCGTACCTGCACTATGGATTGCATCTACGTCTTGTTGCAAGATCATTACAACGGAATAATCATCTGTTGTGTAGAATTCAGTAGGCATTTTATCGATATTTACATCGCCACCTAATTTATCTTTCACATCTTGATTATTATTAATCGCATTCACCAATTCTTTTTTATTAAGACCACCAAGATCGTACAAGGACAATTGTCGACCTGTTGTGGTGTTAAATGTGAAGCCTTTTACATAGTTTACACCATTGGCATCATGATCACGCATAGTATATGTGTGAATCAATACGCTGAAAATACCGTTTTTATCTGTTTTAACATCATAGTACATAACTACATTTGTTTTATCAGATTCTTTAGCATTTAACTTTTCTACATCATTTTGTATTTTAGAAACATACTTTTTGATGGTCGTATTGATTGCTTTTTCTACCGTAGGGCTAACAGATTTAACCTCTGGGAATACTAAATCCAAATGATCTGTAGTAGACTCCACAGGTGATACAGCAACCTCTTTGCGATCCATATAACGGTCCGCATTTGGAGCTACCACTTCAACTGCATTACGATCTACTTTAGACGCTTTAGAGCGCAACGCACGGTTCTGCTCAGGTGTAGCAGTGCTAGAAATACGATATGTTAAATCATTACGATTTACACGTTTCGCATTTGTTTGATTTGCTTGTACATTTACAGTATCTTGCGTTACAGGTATTACTTCGCTTGCTGCGAAGGAGACTACTGGCAATGCAGCAGCCATAATGATGAGTACAGACTGTTTTAATTTCATTGTTTAACCTCTTATTGTTCTTGCTCAGCTTTCATAGCAAGAGCTTCTTCTTTATTGAACTTGTGTGTAACAACACGTCGAACAAGATAGAGACCAGCGAATATGAATGCAAGCAATCCTAACCATTGTGCTGTGCTTTCAAATTCAGGACCTACTAATTCAAGTGGAGCTTCCCCACCACCAGTTGTAACAGACAATACAATAATAACAGCTATGATTACACCAATCAAGCTTTCACCAACGATCAGACCAGAAGCAAAGAGAACACCGCGGCGATTGGATTGCTCTACATCGTAGTCAGCAAGCTCACCGGCACGCATTTTAGCACGAGCTACAAGATAACGACCTACGAAGTAGCTGATGAAAGAACCAATAATAAGCGGTACTTCTAAAGTAGGTGGTAAATAAATACCCATACCAACAGCCAACGGAGGCAATGTTAAGGTAGCAGTTGTGCTCTTGAGAATCAAGTTGACGATAATCGCCACAACGCCAACGCCAACGCCGATTAAGATATAATCCCAATCCATGCTAGAGTTGAAGATACCTTGCGCAATGGTAGTCATCAAAGTCGCTTGAGGCGCAGATAATGCAGCGTTTGGATCCATTTCAGCACGTGGTAACGCACCTGTGAAACCATATGCTTGGTAAAGCAAGTTAAGAACTGGAGCAATTGCAATGGCACCGGCTACAGAACCAAGTAACAAGGCAATTTGTTGACGCCAAGGTGTAGCACCAACGAGTTGGCCAGTTTTCAAATCTTGTAAATTATCATTAGAAATAGATGCAATCGCAATAACTACGGATGTCATAAAGATAGCCATAGCGGTAGCGAACTGAACACCTTCCTGTGTAGCAAATAAATTATTTTCCGCTGCGATAAAGTATACAACCAAGGAAGAAATAATAGTCGCTAAAATACCGATACCAGAAATTGGAGAAGCAGATGTACCGATAAGGCCTGCCATATAGCCACATGCTGCAGCTACGAAGAAGCCAATCAATAAAGCTACTACGATACCTACTACAACGAGTGTCCACATTAAACCTGCACTAATAGGTACGACAGATACGAAATCCCAGAATGTAAATACTAATCCAATAAGAATAAGTATGAATACACCTAAAACGGATTTTGTACTCATATCTGTATCCATACGATGCAATTCACGTTCAGCGGAACTGCTATTCATAGATTTTACAGAAATCTTCATGCCTTCGATGATAGGTTTGATTAAGGTAATCAAAGTCCAAATCGCAGCAATACCGATAGCACCAGCACCGATAAAACGAACTTTAGATTTCCAAACAGCCATTGCAAACTTGGCAGTAGCACCGCCATCTGGAGCAAACATATTAGTGAAGTAAGGTACGAAGCCAGCCCACGCGATGAGTACACCAACGAGGATAGCGATACCAGAGGCGATACCAATAAGATAACCAGCACCTAACAACGCTGTAGAGAAGCCCAAAGGAATTTGAGTAATCCCTTTGCTACCTACAGGAATCCAGAAGCTCATGCTATCGCCAAGCACTTTGAAACCATTTGCACAAAGGCTAATAAGGCCAGCTACAAAGCCACCGGACACGATATCGGTCATACCGGAGCTAGATTGAGGGCCTTGTTCACCATTGTGAGAGCCAACTTTCAAAATTTCTGCTGCTGCACGGCCTTCTGGATATGGTAGATCACTATTCACTACCATAGCACGACGCAATGGAATGGTGAATAATACACCTAGACAACCACCGCATGCGCAGAGCAAAAATGTTTGCCAGAACGGAAAGCCATTCCAATACCCAAGCATGAGTAAACCTGGCAAAATAAAGATAATGGCGGACAATGTACCAGCGGCAGAAGCCTGCGTTTGTACCATGTTGTTTTCAAGAACGTTAGAATCCTTGAAGAACCGTAAAATCGCCATTGAAATAATTGCTGCCGGAATGGATGACGAGAATGTCAAACCAACCTTCAAACCGAGATATACGTTAGATGCTGTAAAAATAACAGTAATCAATGCACCAAGTAGCATCCCACGCAACGTCAGTTCCGGCAGATGAAGGTCATGGCTCGTAAAGTCATGTTTCATAAGTACTTACCTCCTCTGTGAAATCATAAACTTAAAACAATATACTAAGCTACTTTCATTTTATCGTGTTAAAGCGATGATTTCAATATATATGCGATATTTATAATGTATACATATAAAAGATTATAAATTTAGCTTTCTCCAACAGATATCTTAAAAGGTCTATTCTGTACCCTAAACACTTTATTAGGCGTGGTAGCCCTCCAAAAGCCTCCAAAGCCACCTACCCCGCTTCGTGGGGCCGCTAAGTCATTTTTTGGCTATCGTCTTCTCCCTCTCAAATCAGCATTATATAAAACATATATACAAATTAAATATAAATCATCACATATATATTGTAAGGAAGAGATAGGTGTATATGCGCATTATGCATATACACCTATCAATTATATGAAAATAGAAATCATTCTCTTTTATTCTGTACAAATATACAGGATTTTATATAATTAAAGTACCGACAATAGAGTCGGCATGTCTTTTAAGGAGGTTGTAAACATTATGGAAACAAGAATTGAATACGATTCAATGGGACCAGTCGAAGTCGACGCTAGACGAATTTACGGACCTCAAACGCAACGCTCGTTCAATAACTTCAAGATCGGTGACCACCGCATCCCTATTGAACAAATCAAAGCGCTTGCGCTTGTCAAAAAAGCATGTGCTTTAACCAATGCAAAGTGTGGCGCAGTAACTGAGGAAAAAGCGAAACTCATCGCTCAAGTAGTAGATGAAATCGTGGACGGCAAATGGGATGAAGAATTCCCGTTAACCGTATTCCAAACAGGCTCTGGCACACAAACTAACATGAATGTGAACGAAGTCATCGCTCACCGAGCTAAACAGTTAGATGAATCCAATCCGCTTCATCCTAACGACGATGTAAACCGCGGCCAAAGTACAAATGATACATTCCCTACGGCAATGCATATCTGTGCGTACTTTGAAATTACAAAACGCGTAATTCCTGCATTGGACGGTCTTATCGAATCCTTTGAAAAATTGCAAAAAAAAGGGAAAGGCTTGCAAAAAGTTGGTCGTACCCACCTACAAGATGCTACTTTTATCATGGTAGATCAAGAAATTAGCGCCTTTGTGGACGGCCTAAAAACTGCCAAAACTATGCTCCTTCAAAATGCTGACCACCTACTCGACGTAGCACTCGGTGGTACTGCGGTCGGTACAGGTGTGAACACACCTAAGGGCTATCTAGACGTTATGGAAACTGTATTGCCAGAGGTAACAGGCGCTCCATTCCGTGTTAAGAATAACAAGTTCCAAGGACTTGCTCTCAAAGATGCGTTCATGATGGCTCACGGGGCACTCAATACGTTAGCTACTACACTATTCAAAATCGCTAATGATGTTCGTTTCTTAGGCTCTGGCCCTCGCTGTGGCTATGGCGAATGGCATCTACCTGAAAACGAACCGGGCTCCTCCATCATGCCAGGTAAAGTCAATCCTACACAATGTGAAGCCTTGACCATGGTATGCGCCCAAGTATTCGGCCACAATACGACTATGACACTCTGTGCAGGTAGCGGTGCATTCCAATTGAACGTATACATGCCGATCATGATCTATGATTTTGTTGAAAGCTGTCGCCTCCTTGCAGATGCTATGAATTCGTTCACAACACACTGTATCGACGGTGTAGAATTCGTACCTGAAAAACTCAACTTCTTTGTAGAACAATCCCTCATGATTGCTACATCCTTAACACCATACATCGGCTATGACAAGAGTGCTCAAGTTGTAAAAGAAGCATACAAACGCGGTTGCTCAATTAAAGAAATCATCTTGGAAGAAAAACTCATGACAGAAGACGAATTTGCTGAAGCAGTTCGCATGAAATAAAATCTCTCACATCCTATGATATATCTGTAACATCCTCTCATACCTCAAATGAACGGAAAATAAAAGGACGCTATAGTCTTGAAACCTTCAGTACTACTTATTACTGAAGATTAGACTATAGCGTCCTTTTGAGTTTTATAAGACTAAAAAAATTAGATTGTAATTTTTTGACCTAATAAAGTTTCTAACCCTTTGAAAACTTTAATAATATTAACATATCCTTCTTGAATAGCATTTGCGTTATATGGAGGTCTGTAATCATTTGCTTTTGTATTTATTACCATATTTCTAAAAATTTCTTGGTCTTGTATAGAAAAATCATTAAATGATGTATAAATAACTAATGTACTACCATAGGCTTTTCTCATATCATCTATTGTATCATCAGCATAACTTAACTTTTCACCGTATCCTTTTTGATTATAAAACTATCATTGGGTAGTTTCTCTACATAACCTATAAATGGAATATTCAATATTTTTGTGAACCCTCCAGCCCCATAAACATATATAAAAGGAAAGTGTGTTTCACAAGAAAAGACATAACCTTCTATTCCTACTCTTTTCCAATTATCCCGTAATGCCATATTAAATTGATACGGCCATTCATATCGCCCTAAAGCCCAATTCATTGTACCGTCTAAATCAAAATTATAGAACCAACAAAAAGGAAATAAAATTAGAATAGTAATAAGAATCTTTTTTAATGTCCGCATTTCTAAATACAATACCCCTTTTATTTGGTAACCCTTAATCCTCTATGGTCACATAAGCTGTATAGTCATTAGCACGGCCAATGCTATAATGAAAACCGCCTGTTTTGTATTTAACAATTCATAGGTCTCGTTAAATGTATCATTCTTAAATGCCTGTATTAGCAGTTTTTCTTGTTTACTGAATTCCAGGTATAAATCTAAATGACATCCAATTGCCACTAGTATTGCTATTTTGAGATATCCCTTATATATATCCGATTTCATAGCGCAAATTAAAGAGATATCAAATAGCATAAGCAGAGTAATACATATAAGGATTTTATGGATAAAAGATGTATTATACATGATTGTATCCCTATAGAGAGCATAACTTATAACCTAAGCAACTCCGTCAAAGAATGTAATGACTGTAATTTCTCGTGGACAGTTGATACGGATTGGGAACCAGTGTCCTGTACCATTATTAACGTAGCATACGCTTTGTTCTTCTACATAGCGACCTTTTGTATATGGTGTGCCTGTTGGTACTAACGGCATACCCATGAATACGATTTGACCTCCGTGTGTATGACCAGATAGAGTCAACGGAATCTTTCGTTCAATAGATTCTTCGAAGAATTCAGGGTGATGAGCCAATAGAATAACAAAAGCATAGTCTGGAATTCCAGATAAAGCTTTGTTAATCATGACTTCCCGGTTATCCTTTTTACGATCGTTATCATATGCAACGCCCGCAATATATACAGGTTGTTTGCCACCCATGATTTGAATATTACTATTCACGAGAATATTCATAGGTGTATTTCGTTTAAGTGCGTCAAGTACCTTATTTACATCGTGATGATACTCGTGATTTCCCAAGATAAAGTCAACCCCATCTGGGATTTGTTTTGCAAAGGTTGTCAGTCTTTCACAGACTTGCGGCAACCATGCAAGCTTATCAATGAGATCGCCAGTGATAACAACGCGATTAGGCTTTTGTAAAAGCGCTAGTTTCAGGATTTCATCAAAGTCATCTAAATCGATACTCGGTCCTATATGAATATCACTAAGTTGTACAATTTTATAGTTTTTCAAACCAGGTGGTAGGTTCGTGTAACCAAAGCTTTCATGAGTTACTACTACCTCTTGTTGACCTGCAAAGGCAGCATAGCTAGAACCACCGATAGTAGCCAACGGCACTATAGTTGCAGCAGTTCTAAAGAAGGCACGACGGCCTGTTCTATTTTCCTCTGGTGTTTTGCTCCAAATCTTATTGATTGTCCAATATAATAGACTAAGTATGATAAATACAGGAATCGCTAGGAATACACCAAAGAGGAATCCGTAGCTTTCAGTACGGAACATATTCATCAAAGGATAGTACATCGTTCCATATAAATCCACTTGATTGAGTATATAGTATCGGATAGCCGCGAACCACGCACCGATAATGATGATATAGCCCACCCAGGCAGGCCATTTCTTTTTAGGCTTCCACAAGTTGAGGAATAGAGCCCAAAATCCTACCAGACCTATTGCGAGGATGGCAGAAAAAATGATATTAAATAGAATTCTCATTCATTGCTCCTACAAATTATTTTGCGATTTCCGTCAGTTTACCATGAGGTCCCGCCCAAGCATAGTCGGAGAACTCATCGCGCTTGATGAGCATCCAGTCCTTTGGCAATTGCTGTTGGATATCTGCAATCGATATATTATTAGCGTCCCCTGTGTACGTTAAATCACCGCGGAATGCTTTCATAAACCACTTTCGGTGAGAGAAAACATGTGTTATTTCTTTCACAAGTACTGGTTGCAAAGATAGATCAAATCCAAGGGCCTGAACTAATTCCTCAAGGCCTCGTTCTCCGTCCTCAAAGGCAGATACCATTTCCACAGATGGGAATTCCCACATGGATCGTAAAAGTCCACGGTTCGGCCGTTTATGCAATAAATAATAGCCTTTATACTGCAAGATTCCCACGAATAAAGGCACCTCTACTACCTTTGTTTTCTTGATGCGCACAGGCAGTTTATCTGTATCCTTATGTTGGTATGCTTCGCACATATTTACAATAGGACATTCGCCACAACGGGGTGTCTTTGGAATACATACGGCAGAGCCAAAGTCCATCAAGGCTTGATTAAAGTCGCCAGGTCGATCGTGAGGTAAAGTCTCCTCTACGATAGCCGTAATAGCCTTTTTACCTTTAGTGCTCAAAATATCATCAAAGATGCGATACAACCGAGCATAGATGCGCAATACATTGCCATCTACAGCCACCTCTGGTTCATTGTACGCCATGGATAGCACAGCCCCTGCCGTATAAGAACCTACGCCCTTCAAGGATTCCATGGTCTTACGGTCATGAGGCACGATACCGCCGTAATTTTCAACGACGTCCTTTACGCCAAGACGCAAGTTACGAGCACGACTATAATAACCAAGCCCTTGCCATGCGTGAACCACCTCATCTTCGGAGGCCTTTGCCAAATCCTCCAAGGTTGGAAACAGACGCATCCAATTGTCGTAATAAGGCTTCATCGCCTCAATACGCGTCTGTTGGCTCATCACCTCGGACACCCAAATCTTATAAGGGTCTCCACAACCGCGCCACGGCAACTCTCTCTTATTCACATCATACCACGCCAATAGCTGTGGCACCCACTTAGGGTTCTTTTTATCAATCATATTACCTCAATATATTATAAATTTAGGAGCCTAGTACCACTTTCACGGCTACATACTCCCTATTTTATACTCCAATACCCACCAGATAACAATTTTAACGTTAAATTGTAACCAATCGTACGTTCATCATCCATTAATATACAAATCGATGCGCGCCAAGTGTTCGCTTTCAAGAACAGTATCAACAGTGGTCAAATCCATCTTATCCACCATATTATTATCTCGACCAAACACAATAGGCCCTTTTAATTTCTTTCCTTCTAACAACATCGGCAACCATCTACGGTCACCATCCCACATATGTTCGTAAGGAATTTGATTCGGCTCTAACCAATGAGGCTCCATTTCATCTGTTTCCTCTACATCGCCTGTAAAAGTACGCAAGAAATACACATAGCTCACATGCGTTAAGCTTTCATCAAAAGGAAATTGAAAATCAAAAGCCGCTACACATTCTAAGTCTTCAGGATTTCCCTGAAGGCCAGATTCCTCATAGAGTTCGCGAATGGCACACTCTCGGAAGCTTTCACCATCATCAAGTTTACCACCGAAACCATTATATTTATTAGCCCCAAAACCACGCTTCTTACGCCCTAACAATATACGATTTTGTTCATCAATGGGAAATACGAGCGTCGTTGGTTTCATAGGGCCTCCTTAGTCACAAAAATAACACACTATTATTATACCATTATTTCATGTACGAATGTGCTAGTTGTGGTATGATTAAGAGTATAGAATTTCTTACAAGGGAAGAGGCACATGATGAACAAACCACTTAGATTTAATATCGAATTAGGACGGACAAAGCCCGTCAATATTCGCAATGAACAAGTGCGTTGTCCATTCTGTGATCGTTCCAAATTAACGGATATTCTCGATACATCAGGCCATATTATATGGCTCATGAACAAGTATCCTGTATTAGAAAAAACTTGGCCTACCGTCATTATCGAAACGGAAACTGACGAAGGCGAATTTTCTACCTTACCTACAGACGAAGCCGCCCATATTCTCCAATTTGGTCTCGATAAGTGGCGCGAAACTCGTCAGCGTAAAGAGTTCAAATCCGTACTGTTCTTCAAGAATCATGGCTATATGTCCGGTGGCTCTATTCGTCATCCTCACAGCCAAATCATAGGCCTTGAGAATTACGATTACCACAAAGATATTACGGCCCAAAATATGGAGGGTTGGCTCTTGCACGAGGATCAAGATGTACGCATCACCTTGTCTACCCATCCGATTATCGGGTTCTTTGAGTACAACATTCGTTTCAAACCAGATGCACCGGTTCGTACTGTAGCCCTTCGACTACAGCAAATTTTGCGCTATGTATTGCATAGTGTAGCAAACTTTAGCCAGTCCTATAATTACTTCGTATATAATCTTGAGGACGGCTATGATTACATCAAGGTAGTGGCGCGCTATGTAACGACGCCCCTCTATGTAGGATACAAAATACCACAAACTTGCGATGAGGGACGAGCTGCTAAAATCAAGCACGATATTACGCCTTATTTTCAAGCTACTAAATAGCGATAACCATATACCGTACATAATTTGATATATAATTTTATATATGGTTTTAACCATACATATTTGAAAGGATTTTTATGAAAGTATTTGCCATCGGCGACCTCCATCTATCTGGCAATCCTCCCACGAAGCCGATGGATATTTTTGGTCCTCACTGGAATGATCACTGGGCCCGCATCAAAGAGCATTGGAATACCAATGTAAGCGATGAAGACATCGTCTTTCTCGTAGGTGACATGAGCTGGGCCCTCCGCCTCGAGGAAGCGGCCTACGATTTACAAGAAATTGCATCTCTACCTGGTAAAAAATATATGATTCGCGGCAACCATGATTATTGGTGGGCATCGGCGAACAAGATGCATAATCTCATGGGCGACGCTATTACCTTTATACAAGGTCACGGCACCGCAGAACTCATCCAAACCGAAGAAGGTCCGCGCCTTATTGCATTCGGAGGAACGCGTGCCTACCTCTGTCCTGGAGACTCCCACTTCTCTCCGGAAACGGACCAATCCATTTACGATAGAGAATTGATGCGTACCGAAGCGGCACTACAGGAAATGGATAAGGCAACGGCCTATTTATCATCAACATCTGATTTAAGTATAGATATAGAAAATATTCCTGTAACAAAGTTATTGTTGCTACACTACCCTCCATTCAACGAGTCCAACGCACCTTCGGGCTTTACGGATCTCATGGAGCAATATAACGTAGATATCTGCATTTTTGGCCACTTACACGATCAAATTTCTTTTAACCGGATTCCAAAGGAATTTAGTACGACAAAACTAGAGTTGGTATCTGCAGACTATCTAGATTTTAAGCTAAAGCAAATTATCTAAGGAGAGACCATGAGTCGCATTCATAAAGAACATTTACAAGCTGGCTATATCTTTGGTGACAATGTTAACCAAGAATATATTTACTTGCCTTCTGGTGAGGTAGGCACGGAGCATCCGTTAGCAGTCCTAGAAACACCAACGAAGCGCGAAGATATTACATTGGACGAAGCAGTCCATATGATTGATACCCTAACACTAAAACGTTGTAGCCACCCTACACTAGGTAAAAAATCATTTTAATAACGCAATCAATAATGCAATTAATTGAACAAAGGAGGCTGTTTATCACAGCCTCCTTTGTTTTTTTAGTTTATACAAGAACTATTTTGTTGTCTTCCTTTTAGTTTAAAAGGTTAATTCATGACAAGTAATTACTTCGCATTACGCTCGATATGACTACCATAAACATCTCTGTAATCATTAGTTTGCTTATTGTCTTTATTGTTTACACGAAGTCGTTCTACCTTATGACGATCATTGTCTTTACCAGAGATTCGATCCACACGAATGCGATCCAAGTCACGAAGACGAGCCAATTCAGGATTAAATTCGTTAATCGCACGCCCCATTTTACCATCAATTGGAGCACCCAATTGTAAAGCACGGTAAATGATCGCAGCATACTCATAACGAGTCATTGCGCGATCGCCTTTAAATTCGCCATCAGGATAACCTTCAACAAGACCTTTATCAGCCAAGTCTTTTACATATTCATAAGCCCAATGATTAGCCGGTACATCAGGGAAGTTCACATCTTTCTTGTCATACTGAGGTGCCATTCCCATGGATGCCTTCATTTGTTGAATCTCTACATTTTGGGCTTTTACAATGGCCTTTAAGTCCTGAACCTCTTTAGCCAAAGCTACTCTAGAAGTAGATACACCATTTTTTTGACCTAATTTCAAAGAAACGCCGGCATTGACCATGTTTTCACCGTTACCCATGGATCCAGCTACGCTGAACATAGTGTCTTCATTTGGTCTGTAGAAAGCACCTAATGCCATCGCATTTTCACCGGCATAGTTACCGTAACCAGCCGCAAAATTCCATTTATCATCAGGATCAAAATCCAATGGATGAATAGCCGCTAATGCAGCCGCACCAGCACCAACTTTTCCTATTTTGCTATTTAATAGGTTCACACCATTACTAATACCGCTAGTAGCTTGATACAATTGGCTACCGTTAACGGCATCTTTAGATGTAGCGGATACTTCACCATCGGCTACATTAGTGATTTTATTGCCACCATTATTTAGACCTTTATTGTCCAAAGAAACATTACCAAATTTAACTTTATCTACAGATACTTTGTAATCAGTACCACCAGCAGCATTTGTGCTTGTAGTTACAGTTACATTATTACCTGCAGAAATACTAGTATGTTTTTTAGCTTCTTTTAATGCTTCTGTGGCTAAAGTCTTATTATATTCAATACGACGTTCATGACTTTCGATACGCTCACTATGATTTTCAATTCGAGCATCATGATTATCAACACGATTATCTAAATAATCTAAACGCTTATCTTGATTGTCAATACGTTTTTCTTGATTATTCATACGTTCAGTTTGATTTTTTAATTGAATGTCATGATTTTGAATTTGATCTTCATGACGAAGTAAATCAGCATCTTGACGAAGATTTTCTTTAGTTAAACGAGTAATTTGATTATCATGATTTACAATTAATTTATTATGTTTTTCTAATTCTTGACTATGTCCATTTAAAATATCTTCATGTTTTTGTAAGACATCTGTATGATCTTTTAATTTTCGTTCATTGTCGGCAATTTTTTCTTTATTTTTATCGATTTCATTAATATTATTTTGAATTAATGTATTGTGATTATTAAGAATTCCGCCCACTGTATTTGCTACTGCATATAATTGACTACCATTTATAGCATCCGTGCTATCAGAAGATACTTTCCCAGATGCTACATTAATCACCTGACGTTCTTTACCAGATGCACCAACACTCGTAACGCCGTTACTAGCTGACCCTACCCCAGCAAAGCCGGAATAGTTAATACCATTTATATTAGCTTGTGTTTCTGTTGTGGCAGCTCTATCGGTAGATGCATTGCCTAAGAGAACACTATTTCCTTGTGTTGACGTCACATTACTGCCCAGTACATATGTATTTGCTTGCGCTACGTTATTTCTAACCCCAAAAGCGCCAGAATCAATGCCAGAGACAGAATTACTGCTACCAATTCCAACTCCACCACGTGCAGTAATCGTATTACCTGAACCTAGTGCAACAGCATTTGCAGCACCAGCATTAGCATTATTACCTACAGCAGTTGCACTCTCTTCAGCTTTTGCATTATATCCAACGGCTACTGAACGATTTCCCTTTGCTCTAGCATCATTACCATATGCTGAAGAGAAATTACCAGATGCCTCAGCATTAAAGCCAGTAGCGGTACTTGAAATACCACTAGCCTTTGTACTATTGCCAACCGCTGTAGAAGCTTCAGCAGATGCTTTAGCGGATGAACCAAAGGCATTTGAATTACGCCCTGAAGAAACTGATCCATGACCTATTGCAGTAGCATTTTCACCTTCTGCTCGTGCACTCCGACCAATAGCATTGGTATTATTAGCAGTTGCCTGTGCACTTCGTCCGATAGCTATTGAAGTCTCACCAGATGCGGTAGAAGACTGTCCTACAGCAGTTGAATATGAACCGGATACCGTATTTCTGAAACCTACTGCTAAACTATGGTCACTGGTAACCGTATTTTCATCACCAAAGTGACGTGAATACTCTGTCGGATTTCCTTGTGCTTCTACATGTAATACAGTTCCCGTGCCTAACGCAAGTAGTATTGCCAATGATAATGCAACTTGTTTGCTTTTCATCGTTTACTATTTCTCCCTACATCTAAAATTATAAATACAACGGATAATATATTATCATTTAAAATATATATTCAACAAAACTCAGCATAAAATATGTCCATTATTAAATAATGTATTATCATTATCCTTAACTATTATTGTACTTTAAATATTAAATGAAGTAAACGATTTTTTAACAAAATAGATAAAATTATCAATTTTATCGATAAAAAAAATTCTATCAAATTCATCATACTATAATTTAATAGCATAATAACAATATAAGGAGATAAGATTTATCTTATCTCCTTATATTGGCTATATTAACTATATTCATTATACTAGCTATACTAATTATTCTAGTTATATTATTTGATTTAGCTATATTACTTAAAATAGCTATATTGGTTATTCTAGCTAATCTTGTTATACTAGCCTATTAGCCCAAAAATCCTCCATGACCCATAGCTATACAATCTTCTTTGGTGATTTCATCATCTGCGATGAGGCGTGGCACAATTTCATCAAAGGCAGTCGGTTTGCTGAACAATACACCACCTGGTACACCAAGAATTGGTGTGCCATCTGCACAGTAAGCAATGCAAACCATGGACCCTGGTAACACTGGTAATCCATAGGTAACTACGCGATCTGCATAGCGTTTAATCGCTCCTGGGGTGAGATCATCTGGGTCAACGCTCATACCGCCAGTGCAGAAAATGATATCTGCGCCTGCTGCTTTCACCTTGTCGATAGCCGCCACGATATCGTCTGTATTATCCGTTACAATTTCGTGAGCTACCTTTATAACACCAAATTCAGCACAACGTTCTTCAATGATTGGTGTGAAAGCATCTTTAATACGACCTTCAAATACTTCAGAACCAGTCGTAACGATACCCATTGTTTTGCGCACGAACGGCTTTATATGTAACAAAGGCTTACCATCAGCAATTTTCTTTGCATCTTCTACTTGTTGTTCTTCTAACAATAATGGAATACAGCGCATGCCTGCTAGTTTATCGCCTGCTTTCACAGGTGTATTATTAAATTTTGTTACAATAGTCAACTCACCAATGCTATTGATAGCATGTAATCGGTCTACATCGACCTTGAAAAGGCCATCTACATCCGCAATGGCTTCAATTTTACCTTGTGCCATAGGGCCATCGTGCATGTTTTCACCGCCTGCCATATGGTATAAAGCACGAGCTACATCCTCTTCATGCAAGAACCCCTCATCTTCCGGCTCCATTACAAATACATGTTCCTTGCCAAGATCCAAGAGTTTAGGAATATCCTCTTCTGTAATTACATGGCCACGGCGGAAGGGCGTGTCTTTCAACTCACCTATGACGATTCTTACGAGATCGTGTAATAATGTTTGCCCTACGGCATCTTGTGTTCTAATAGATTTCATAATATCTCCCAAGTCATTAATAACAAAATACGCTATTATATAACATCAAAATGTATTTAATACTATTATTCAATATTAATATGTTTACATAGTACAGAGTAGACGCACTATTAGCATACCAATCCAACAGAGAATTAGGCCCCCTATTACTTGTACCACACCGTACCATAACGCTTGTACATAGGATTCAGCCATCATAAGCTGTAGCATTTCAAAGGCAAAGGTTGAGAAGGTGGTAAATGCACCTAGCCCACCTACAACGAGGAAGAATCTCGCCCATTGAGGTAGATCTGGCTTTTGCATATAAAGGCCTAAGACTAGACCGATAATGAGGCAACCAACGAGGTTTACTACTACCGTACCATACGGAAACGAGCTGACCTTTGTCATAACCCATTCACCGAGAGCCATACGGCATAAGGCCCCAGTGGCGCCACCGAGGGCAACGGCTATATATTTTTCCATATTGCCTCCTCTACTTAAGATAACATACTAGATGGTATGCTCACATTACTATAGCATACATGTAATACTACTTTCACAATTCGTGTAATTATCTGTAATAACCGATAATTATCTAGTTTTCTATATTAGTCAGATGCTAACAATCTCAGTATACTATATTTAGAGAGTAGGGAAAAGGAAGGAGTCCCTATGAACCCCTCGTCTACACCACTCACCGAACTGCGGATCAACACGTACGAAGACCCATTTTTACAACATCAATATGTGTGTTTAGGTCATAAAATTGCCATTATTCGCGTATCCCTAAATATGTCTCAGCAAGAGTTAGCTCGTCATATTGGTATCAGTCGTAGTTATTTAAGTAAGTTAGAATGTGGTACAGGCATCTCCGGCATGTCTTTGGAAATTCTTTTTAAAATCGCTCAAGCCTTTCAAATCAACGTAGGTCAACTCGTAAGACTGCGTGTTGTAGACTATAAAAACTGTAATGCGCACCTAACATCACACTATAAACGGCTAGAGCTTCTGAACCACACCAAAAGAACATCACGAAACAAAACAAGAACGAACTAATCCATTAGTCTAAAACAACAGTTAATTGAATACAACAAATGATAACTAATTTATATCAAGATGCTCTAAATACTCTAAATGAAAATTGAATTAACTATTCAAAATAACAATCAAAAAAGCTCCGTCGATGGCGGAGCTTTTCATATGTCATTATGCCTATTACATCAGCATCAGCAGACATTATACTTCATTAAGTTTTTTATGTTGTACTTCTGCATTTGCTTTTTTAAAGATAAATGCATTGTTGATATGCTGACGCATAGCTGTTTCTGCAGCTACTTCGTCGTGACGTTCAATAGCGTCTACGATTTGATCATGCTCATCATCACAGTCATGTGTACGTACAGCATTGAAAGAACTGATGTACATGTCACGATTAACGCGTTCACGGAAACCTGCTAGATAATCTACAATGCGTTCATTGCCAGAGTAATGAGCAATCATTGTATGGAATCGGCTGTTTACATCAACACGTTCTGTGGCATCTTCAATTTCATGCATTTCTTTACAAAGGGTTCTTAGCTCTTGTACTTGCTCAGGTGTAGCATGACGAGCACATAATCTAGCACCAAGTCCTTCCATTACTTCACGAACTTGGTAAAGCGCTACGATTTCTTCTGGCGTGTCAGCTTTTACAGTAACACCTTTCCAAGGAACGATAACTACGAGATTATCTTTAGCCAATTTGCGGAATGCCTCACGCACAGGTGTAGCACTCACTTGTAATTGTTCTGCAATCTTTACTTCGTTAAGCTTCTCTTGAGGCATCAATTCGCCTGTTAAGATAGCTGTTTTTAATGTTAAATATACTTGTTCACTGAGAGGTAATCTTTCGATAGAATCCACTGCGGACAATTTGTATTTATCTTTTGAACTTTGTCTTCCCATTACTAGCCCCTAAACCTTACTAACCATTCATGCTTTCAGACTTTCAAAGAACGGTTAAAATGAGTATAATATAGTATACAACATATCTTAGACAGTATGTTGTGCGAAATTAAGTGCATACATTACAATTATAGAACTCATCATTAAGACTGTCAATTTAACTATAGATAATAGCTATATCTCATTTTTGAAAGTAAGGAAGTATACTATGAGCCGTTGTTTGATTATCATCAACCCTGTCTCAGGAGGCGGTGCAGCGCGTCGTTACGCCCTCGATTTACAATGGAAATTGAGTACCTTGTTCGAAACGATTGAGGTCAAATTCACCAGAGGCGAAGACGATGCTACACGTTTCGCTAAGAACGCTTGTGAACGCGGGTTTGATGCCGTATTTTGCATGGGTGGTGACGGCACTGTTAACGAAACCGTTAATGGTATTGCCCAAGGTGGATTCTCCTGTACCTTTGGATTTATCCCCGTTGGTACAGTAAATGATATGTCTCGTGCGCTCGGCATTCACCAAAATCCAACACAAGCTATCAGGCGTATCGATATCAATGAAACTCGAACCATTGATATCGGCCGTTGTAATGATCGGTATTTCTGCAATAACATTGCAGCTGGCGTTATTCCTAAAGTTGTAGATGAGGTTACACCAAAGGAAAAAAGCATACTCGGCCCTCTCGCGTATTTCTTGAGAGCAGGCCAAGCATTGTTCACTACAAAGGACTACACGTACCGCATCAAAACAGAGGACGACGATTTCATCTGCAAATCTCCTCTCGTTTTAGCCCTACTTACCAATGTAGTCTCTAGCTTTGAGCGTTTTATGCCACAAGCCTCAGTAGATGATGGTTATATGCGTATCATTATCTTCAAGGAATATTTTATCCTCGATATTCTCAGCGTATTACCACTCATTATCAGTGGTGCCATCTATAATTCTCGTTATACAACGACATTAACTGTGAAAAAAGCTCATATCGAACTTCTATCTGACGTCGATGATTTATCGACCAATATGGATGGTGATGCGGGTCCGGATATGCCTGTGGATATTGAAGTATTGCCACGCGTACTCAAAGTATTTGCACCTGCAAAACACAAAAAGAAAAAAGCCTTAAATCTGCCTAAACTACCACATATATAACAAGTAATTGGTAACACAAAAGCTCTCTATCAAAAGATAGAGAGCTTTTGTGTTTATTAGTTTATAAGAATCTATGTACATTAGTCCACGATGATTGCATCATGCAAGCGGAAGCTATAAATGTAACATGCTTTCACGGGCATTCCCGTCAATCGCTGCAAGGCCTCTTTATAGAGGTCCATTTGGATTTTATAGCGCTTAATGAGTTCTTCTCCGGATGTAACGCGATCCGTTTTGTAATCTACGAGAACCCATTCGCCATCCTCCTCAAAGGCCGTATCAATAATACCTTGGAGGAACAGATTTTCCCCGTCCTCTAAGGTGTCGTATACGCGTTTTCCTTCAAAGAGCATGCTAAACGGCAACTCTCGTTCGATACGTTTTGCATTGATAAGGCGCTTACCAAGATCAGAGCTAAAAAATTTATACAAACTCGTATCGCTTAATAAATTCCGTTCTTCCTCTGTAAAAGTCCCATTCGCCACCAGTGCATCGAGTTCTTTCGTCAAAGAAGCTTGCGTATACGTCACAAGAGGTAGCCATTGCATAGCCTCATGCATCAAGGTTCCCCATTGAGCACCGGTTAATACATCATCTTCAGACTGTAATGCTTGTGGCTTTCGACCGAATACGGAGTTTGCTAGGTCATCTGCTGAAACTTCTACCGTTGCAATCGGTTCATTTAGAGTATCAATAGTTCCTGCTTCAAGTTCTCGTTCTTGGAATCGTCGCTTCAATTCACTAACGGAAATTTTAGCAGTACGTCGTGTAGCATCGTTGTATGGATAGGTATAGTTAAAACGGTCCACGATTTCCTGCGGTAATTCTACGGAATTAACAGCTTTTAACTCACGCACCTTGTTGATGGTTGTCTCGTCGATATCCGCTTTGTAATCGAGATCACCATAAAGAGAGCCATCATGGATTTCAACCTTTAAACGACACTGTTTATCCGGTAAATCAAAATAAGTTGGCCCTTCGTACTCAATGGCTACGCGCAATGGATTGCCACCATCTAAATGACGAGCAAAGCCCATAATCATCCAGTCTAGATAGGCATTAGCTTGTGTAATAATATCTGTCGGTAACTGTTGAGTTTCTACGGAAGCCGCATTTTTAATGAGCTCACCTATGGTGCTTAACACACCTTTAGAATTTTTAAAGCCTTTAATAAAGCCTGTCATGAACAGCTTATCTCGTGCCCGTGTCAAGGCAACATAGAGAATGCGCTGCTCCTCCGCCTTGAGGGCCGCTTCTTTTACGTCTTTCACATAAAACCAAGGCATGGTCGGGAAGGACACTCGAATATCTGGGAAATACCCTTTCAAACCAAGACCTGCATTTTTATCGATAAGAAGCTCTGAACGCAAGTCCATCATATTGAATCTTTTTTGTACACCAGATAGGAACACTACAGGGAATTCAAGGCCCTTACTCTTATGGATGGTCATGAGGCGCACCACATTGTCCGCCTCACTCACCACATTGGCAAGTGGCATATCTTGATTACTGTCGCGCAAGCTTTCCACAAAGCGCAAGAACCTAAAGAGCCCTCGGAAGCCAGAGGCTTCATAGCCCTTGGCTCTATCGTATAAGGCGAGCACATTGGCACGACGAACGAGGCCATTCGGCATAGCTCCCACATAGTTTACATAGTCTTGAGATTCGTAAATATCCCACAACAAGTCGGTCACACCGTGACGACGCGATAAGGTGCGCCACCTTTCCATATGCCCAATAAAGGCCAATAAGCGCTCATCTTGAGCCTCTTCTGCATAGGCTGGCATAAGAGACCATAAGGAGCCATCACCAGACAGGCCCAATGCACCTAGTTCGTTGGCATCAAGGCCTACCAGGCCAGAGTGCAACACGGCAGCCATCGGCAAATCTTGTTCCGGATTATCTATGACGGATAACAACGCCAATAAGAGTTGAATCTCTTGGGCTTCAAAGTAACCGTCTCGCTCATTTACAACTGCAGGAATCCCCGCTTGCCGCATGGCTTCTACGGCACGGGTGCCCCAGCCCGCTAAGGATCTGCGCAAAATAGCAAAGTCTCGCCACTCGATTTGACGGAATGTGCCATCTGGATTTTGTACCTGCTTCTTAGCAACATAGATTTCTTTGATTTTTTGAATGATGAAATCTAGCTCACGCTCGTTGTTTTCAGGATCATCTCCTTCATCTTCGTCACTTTCACTAGCACCAAGGGTATCCTTACTCACATCTAAGAGCTGTAATTCCACGTCACCACCGATCCAATCCTCTGGCGCATCCTCTACGATGCGGCCAGGAATGAGCGATTCAGCCTCTGTATAATTGAGCTCTGCTGCCTCTTCCGTCATGATTTGGTAGAACAAGAAATTCGTTGCAGCCAAGATATTTTCGTCAGATCGGAAATTCTTCGCTAGGTCGATACGACGTTCTACCACATCATTGCCGCCGTACGTATTATATTTCTCCATGAACAGAGAACTATCGGCCATACGGAAGCTATAAATAGCCTGCTTCACGTCCCCCACATAGAACCTATTATCGATGCGAGAAATCAAGTTAATAATCGTCTCTTGCACGCCGTTCGTATCTTGGTATTCATCGACCATGATTTCTTTGAACGTATCTTGCAGTTCCTTCGCCACTTCAGATGGCTGAGGATCATCCTCTGTGCCAGGCTCAACGAGAAGGGCCAAGCATAAATGCTCAAGGTCGCTGAAATCCATGATGCCTTGCTCTTGTTTCATATCCCGATACGCTTGATGGAACGCAATTGTGAGCTCTACTAACCCTTCTATGATTGGATATTGAGCCTTGAACTGGTCTTGCAAGGTAGCTTCCGGAACGGTGAATATAGCGGCTTGCATAGCTTTAAGGTCATCTTTATTTTGACCACCCAAAGATTTAAACTCTGCCACCAATATAGGGTCATAGGCTTGCGCCTCTTTTGAACCCATACGGAACTGATCCTTAATAAAGGTATCCATATGTTTACAAGCTTCCCCCATGTCGCCCCAAGTTTGAGCCGCTGAAAGCATGCCTAGTGCAGCCAGTTGATTATCGTATATATTTTGCCATTTATGAGGCCCGGTCGGATCGAGCAAGATTTGTTCCATCTGCTCTAAGCGCTCGCGAATGCGATTGATGACAGCCATGTGATTCGACCACATATATTCACCCCACAACGTATCGCTAGGGTTTATGGTCATCGCCTCTTTATAAGGCTCTAAGGCTTTTCGTAGCCATCCATCGGGATTGGCGAGGGACATGGCGTAGTTATACAGGGACATAATCTTCGCCGTTAAGCCTGCATCAGATTTATCATCGCTGAAGAAATCCGCTAGCTCATAGATATTATAAAGGCCCTCTTCATAGGATTTAGTTAATAAATCGGCTAATACCTCTTGTTGTAGCAATGCCATTTCTGCTTCATTGCCGATGCGCGCTGTCGGATTAATGTCGAGCTTATAGAAATAGGACCGGATTACCCATTGGCAAAAGGAGTGCAATGTAGAAATATGAGCCGAGGGCAACAGATTGAGCTGTCGTTCAAGGCGCGCTTGTAGTGCAGCATCATCTGTAGATTCCATGGCTTTAGCCAAGGCAAGGCCAATACGAGCACTCATCTCTTGGGCTGCGGCCTTTGTGAAAGTTACAACCATGAGTTCTTGAACAGATAAGGGATTATCCATGTCCTTAAGGCGCGTAATAATGCGTTCTACTAGGACCGCTGTCTTACCTGAACCGGCAGCGGCCGCAACAAGTAAGGTCTGATTATCTAAGGAGGAATCCTTAGGCGCTATAATAGCAGACTCCTGCTCTGGCGTCCATTTAACACCCATGGTTTTCACCTCCTTCGCTACTATTATTTCCGTCGTTATTGTTATTTCCGTTATTGCTGCTATTTCGGTCGTTATTGCGATTCCCATTGTTATCGCAATTTTCGTCATTTAAGACCTCTTTCATCCGTTCTAATGCGTCATTCTCGGACAATCTAGACAAATAATTATATCGATTACGGCTAGAATCAAAGCGACATACCGTTCTGTAGTCGCAGTATGTACAAGGTCTAAGGCCATTCAATTGATATGGCTTAATCGGGAACTGCCCGTCCCCAATGTTACGTCCCGTCTCAGCCATCACATGATTTGTATAGCGGCACATTACGTCAAATTCACCTGTAGACTTAACCTTCCGCAAATCTCTGCTGGAAATGGTTTGGTCTTTTTTCGTAGCAATCGGCACATAAGGCCCTCGCTTAGAACCATAGGACAAGAACTTATTGTCAATATGCGTCAACAACTCAATATCATCGGAGAAGTACCCACTGTTTTGCCAAGCATCGCTTTCATTAGCCAACGAAACCGCATCTTCATAAGATATAGGTGCATCAGCAGGGATTTTAGGGTTCTTCACGTAAGAGTAAACCACCGCCGCAGGGGACATAGATTCGCCATGTGTTTTACCATAAGCGGACTCCAAAGCCAACAGATAGGTCATGAGTTGTAGTTTAAGTCCATAATACACATCTTGGGCCGTCACATGAGCACCACCCGACTTATAATCGATAACCATGCCATAGGTTTGATCATCCCGTGTATATTCGTCGATGCGGTCAATTTGACCGATGAGTCGCAAGTAACGGTCTTCACCAAGAGGGACCCGAATAGGATCCCAGCCACCTTGACGACCAAAGTCTTGCTCTAAATACTTCGTATCAAAATCACTGCGCTTAGACCACTCTACGAGGCGGTCTACCGTCACATGTAATGTTCTCTGTACACGCTGTTCAATGGCCTTTTGGTAGGCATCGCTCGCTTCTTCACCTAGCTGATTTTCTTGCAAGATTTCGTCTGCCACAGTACGGCATAGATTTTCTTGTTCCTCTTCGTCGAGGTCACGCCATTGTTTATTGTTTTCTAATAGATAATTACCTAAGCGCTCTAAATTAGCATGCAAGAACGTACCGATTTCAGGAGCTCCAAAGGAACGCACTGGACGTGGCTCTAATTTCAAACCATATTGAGCATAGAACTTAAATGGACATTGTTGGTATCGTTCAAGACGCGTCACAGAACCAGACATGTAGCCTTTAGACAAGAATAGACCATTCACTAAATCCTGCGTTATGACAGGCACATCGTTGTTATCTCGAATACCACGTGACACCTCCGCTAAACGAGGACGATAGGTTTCGCTTTTACGAGCCCAGTTATAGAGACCCCACCAAAGAGGATTGACCTCATAACCACTAAAGAGAGCACCCCAACGCTCCGATAACAATGACAGACTTTGAAGCGGGCGCCACACGTAATCTGCCTCTGTATCAGGTGCAATGGAGAGAGGAATATCTACTACCTGATCTATGTACCCAAGAGATTCTAATCGTTTCACAACGAGGGATGGCTCAAGACCTGTTCCATCCTCACCAGAGCCCGCATAGGACAAGGTCAACGAATCAGACGCCCGTGTCATGGCGAGATATAATAGGAAATTCTCGTTGAAAGCCTTCGGCAAGGCCCCTTCTGCTAAGGTAATGCCTGCATCGGCTAATTCTTGACGCTCCTTATCCTTGATGAGCCCTTCATCTCCCATACTTTGAGGGAATACACCTTGGTTGAGACCCATTACAAACACCTTAGGCCACCACTGGCTGTAGCCACGTTCGATGGTAGTAATCACCACATGATCTAAAGAAGGTGGAATCATAGAGTAGTTTACATCGCTAAGGCCTTCTTCGAGGAGAAGCATCATCTCATCCAGAGTCAATATTTCATCCTTCATGACCATAGAAATTTCGTCTATAAAGGAAAGAACCGCATTATACATCTGTTCATGACTAGCTTTGGATTCTTGATCACCTATAGTTTCTGCGTCCTTCGCCCATTCATAGAGCCGCTCTGGCACTTGTAAGATTTCTAATAAACCATAAAGTTGTGTACCCCACTCAGCCCCTGTATGACCCTCCGCATTAGCAGCAAAGTCAAACCATGGAGATAATATATCCATAATAGTTTCTCTTGCTTTGTTAACACGTGCTCTGCGTGGTGCATCTACGTGGCTCTCTTCATCTTGCCCCTCATGAAAGCCTCGTAGGTACGGCCAGCTTTCACGTTCCCATTTATAATGGTCGATACCAAACTCGAGAACGTAGTTCTCTAACTCATCTACAGCCTCACGAGTAAGCGGCATCAAGTCTGTCTTGAGCAAGAGGAACATGCTGTCTCGACTATAGTTATGACGCACGATATCAAAGAGAGCCGACAATAGCTCACCTAATGGATGGTTTTTCATAGGCCGCTGACGATCAATAAAGTGCGGAATACCGTAGCGAGCAAAGACCTTTTCTAAAGTGTCACCATAGGTTTCGGACTCACGGAGCATGATACATACATCTCGGTAACGAGCCTCTTCAGATGATTCTACATAGGCTAAAATGCGACAAGCCACCGCATCGGCTTCGCGTTCCCTGTTATAGCCTCGAATAAGCGGAATCGTTGCATCTGTAGTATTTTTCTTACTAGGGCTAGCAAAATAATTAGCCTCTAGCTCTTGAACGATTTGAGGGCCTCGTTTCCCATCAAAGCCAACCCAGTTGATACTAGAGCCATAACGAGCAACTAAGGTGTCGTAAATCTCTAAAGGGCGGCTGAAGAGATGCTCCCCTCTATGAGCTAGATTTAACGCCTTTGGGGCCATCGGTAAATCGATAGTAATAACGGCTTCCCTTGCCAAGTCAAACAAGGTATAAATCAACTCGTAGTGTGTGGGCGTAAACCAATGAAAACCATCGATAAAGACGTGGCTATTCTCCATGAGAGGAGATTGTGGCAAAGCCTCTACGATTTCCATAATAGGATCGATGTCACGCTCCCCATGTCGACTGAGTTCCTCTTCATAGGCAGACATACAAATAGCTAGCTCGCGCAATTTCTTTTGTAATACATTATTTTTAACAGTCTCTGCCCCTCGTTCTAGATCAGCAGGGCCTACACGAAAGGCGCGGAATTCAGAAAAGAGCTGTTGCAATACGGAGGAAAACTCAGGCCGCTTTGTAGCCTGTTCTAACAGCCCCAGTTCCTTTTGCTTTCGTTTCATTACAAGGCGCAACAACATAGACCGGCCAAAGCTTGATAAACTTGATTGACCAGCCCCTTTTGAGCCTATCGATTGATATACCTGATAACCCAAACGCCCAAAGCCTACGACACGAACTGTAGTAAAGCCTTTTTCAGGCATAAATTCAGCTAGCTCCCGTTCTACCCGATAGGTGGCAGGTTCAGGAACAAGCAAAATTATTGGTTCCCCTGGACAATCTGTCATGACCTGACGGATGCGCTCATATACGGCACGTGTCTTGCCTGATCCAGCCCGTCCATAATAGACGCTAATACTCATGAGACCTCCCTAGTGAAACTTTCACCATCTCAATTGATGTAATTCACAAATGTATGTTGCTCATATCATTTAACGCATTAGATATAGCACTACACAAATTAATTGTAGCACTATACGAATTAGATATAGCATTAAACGAAGTTTTTCGATATAATAAATTACTATACTGATTATTATTATATAGTAATATGACGTTCTATGGCTAATTGTACAATATTTGACTCATCTGATTATATTTATTTATAATTAAGATAATATTTTATATTTTATTTACAATTAGCATGAATTCCTATATAATACAAGTTAGTATCTGTGTTATTTGTAAAATCATGTATTTAGGAGTAAATTATTATGGACAAAAAACATTTAGCAACTGCTTTTGCAGTATTTGCAGCGACAACAATGTCTTTCTCTGCTTTTGCTGCAACTATCGATGCTAATGCACGCGCTTATGAACGTGCTTCAGCAGAGCAATATTCTTATCCTGCACCACAAGCGGCTACGCCAGCTTACCAAACTAGTTATGCCACAAGTGCACCGCGCCCTGGTTACAAACCATTGCCAGCAGTGCCTTATACAGCAGGCGATATGGCTCAACAAATGCCTGTATCTAAAGAATTAGGTGATCCAATCTTTGTGGCACCACAAACAACAGCTGTAGGTCTTCAAATCATGGATCCTATCCCTACTGAAGCCCAACCGGTATACCAAGAAACTGTAAACTCCGTAACAGCTAATGGCAACGGCAGCTCCTACGTTTCTCGCTACAAAGCTAACCAATTGAACGCCTTTGACTTATTGTTAAATGGCAAAACTTACACATATGACTTGCCTGCATACACTAATGGCTACCAAGTAAAAACTGCTAGCTCTTACAACCGTGCTGGCAACGGTGTTGCGAATGTATTCTCTACAAACGTAATCACTGAAGCTGTTGTAAATAACAACTCTTTGCGCATCACTGTAAACATGACTCAACCAACAGCTGTGGCAGCCGCTAAATTGCGTTCCATGCAACAATCTGGTCAAGTAGCAAGTGGTGAAGTAGCTGCATTGTTCGCTTACAATGAAAGCTATGATGGTGTAAAACAAGCAGCTCATTATGATATTTTCAACAACAACGGTCGTTATATCGTTGTTAAATCCGGTGCTGTAACTGTACCAAATGGTGCGCAACACCCTTACGCAACTGCATTATTCGCAGTAACTGAAGACACTGTAGCAGCTGTAACCGTATCTGGCAACACTGCTGAAGCTTCTGATTTAGTAAAAGGCACTGCATACGCAATTGCACAATCTGCTAAGGTGTCCAATAACAAAGTATCTACTAAATCTAAAAAATAATTCGTTACGAATTTAATTTTATCTGGTGAAAGCCCCCAACTTTCACTAGCACAAAAGACTATAAATCACTAACTCCCCCAATGAGGCAACTCATTAGGGGAGTTTTTATGTTCTTTATATTACGTTGTATTATAATCCCGTTCCAGTTCTATTATAGCTCCGTTATAATCGCGTAAAGACCTCTAATGCCTTATACGCCATTAATCGATAACCACGCTCGTTGGGATGAACCTCTCCGGCAAAGACAATTTGTCCAATTTGATCTGCTTCAAACAAGGTAGTATAGAAATCTATAACTTTAATATTATGCGCCTCTACGTAAGCTTTTAGCTGTTCATTAACCTCTCGTACAACCAGATCCAATCCGTCCATATCGCTATCAATTTGAGTTTCTAAACCGATGATTACCGTCCCTTTTGTACTAGCAAGCTCAATAGCTTTCACCAAAGTCTTGTACACATAGGTACTATCTCGACCTTGTAAAATATCGTTAGTGCCACACATCAAGAAAATATGACGTGTTGGATCGGATACAGCAGTAACCGCCCAATTTTCAATATTATAAATCATACCCTGTACGGAGCAGCCATCTTCACCGTAGTTTGTAAAATTAACACCCTCTATGGATGCATCACAGATTTCGACCCAACCGCGTCCATAGGGCACATCATAGCCACGCGTAATGCTATCGCCAAAACAGATGATTTCCATCTTCACCCCTCCCTCCTGTACTATGACTTAATCATATAATAAAAGAACACCATACACAATATACATATTAATTACAAAAAAGGATCCGTTTTGATCTGCCCTCCTATTAGACGCAATTTTTAGAAGAGCAATTCATGTACGGATCCATTTATATTATTTAAGACGAATAAAGAATAATGCACATGCACCAATAATAGGAGCTATAGCGATAGACATCAAAGACATTTGGTAGCTACCCGTCATGACAAGGACATTGCCCAAGAGAAGTGGTGCCAAGAGTGCACCAATTTGGTTAAACAAGTTTACAAAGCCCGCTGTAGTACCACGCAAATGAGGTGCTGCAGATTGAACTACGAGAGCATTGGTCAACGCACTATGCATGAAGGCCCCAATACCAAGAATCGGACCTGTTACAAAGAGCATATTTGGATTTGACGTGCTTGCAAACAAAATTAAAGCTGGCCCAAACAAGAACATAACGAGAGCCGCTAAATGGTTCTTCTTAATTGGTAAGATATCAGATAAAATACCGATCGTTGGTTTCGCAATTAGCGCAGCCGTACCGAACACGCTCATGACTTGGCCTGCATAGATAGCCGTTACACCTAATTGTTTAACCATGTATAAGTTCGCCCATTGTGTTACGCCCCAAGTCGTACCTGTTGCGAAGAATCCCGCAATCGCCAAGCAACGAATGTTACGGTTAGAAACGATATGCTTCAAGTTTTCTACTAAAGACGTTTGTCCTACGCCAAGCTTAGCAGCCGCTTCGGAAGCCTCTGCTTCTCGTTGTGCGAGAATTTCTGCACTCGGCTTACGCACCGTGAAGTAACATAATACGAGTACTACCAACGGCAAGATGGCTGTAGCAAGGAATGCAGTTTGCCAACCGTAATGTGTAGCCACATAAGGTGCGTAAAGGTTTACCGTAGTAATACCAAAGGAGGTACAACTCATGAAGATACCTACGGCCGCACCCCGTTGGTTCGGACCGAAGTGATCGCCGATAGCACTCAAGCAAGAAGCTTGTACAGGACCAGACATAACACCTAATAAGAAGCGCAAGCCCCAAGCCATGTTATAGTCTGTAATGGTACTCATCAAAGCTGTTACAGTGGCCATACCGATTAAACTAAACAAGATAGTACGTCTGTAGCCGATTTTATCGGCTAAGATACCTCCTGGCAATACCGTTAACGCATAACCAAAGTAAAAGGCCGAAATGTGTTGAGACCCCATTTTAGCTGTAAAATGCAACGCCTCATTGAGGATAGGCATAACAGATGCCCAAGACAAGCGCATAACAAAGCTTAACAAGAACGTGAGCCACACGCTAAGGAGAATTAATATTTGAGTTCGCGAGAAACTAAGTCGATTCATACGAGCCCCTTTCTACAGAATATCTAATAAATATATAGATAGCATATCATATTAAGAAAGGATTAACTACAAAGCTCTGTCAAAAATAAATTTAATTATTAAACACTAAAATTAAAAACACTGATTCAGCTTATCTTTCTCATATGGAATCCAGTCTGATGTAAGTTGCTCTTTATTTTTTTGAATATATGCAATAACCTCATCATCAGTCATATTCCTAGGGATTCTATCCTCTAACTTTCTAACTGCACTAATAGGTACACCGAATTCAACTAATATAGATAAGTGTTCTGCAATAAAGTCATTTTCCAATTGTTGAATAAAATAGCTATAAGAACCTGCCTTTTTTTTATTACATTCACAAACATAATGTTGTAAACTTTCAACAACACGAAATACTTTAGGAATAGTAAATAAAAACCAATGCCGATAAATATGAAAAGCTTCCTCTATAGATTCATCATAATATTTACTTCTATTTTTTTTAGCTGTTTCGCTTCGTACCCGCGATAATTTATAATCATAAATATGTTTGACAATCTCCATAATGTTTTTACTTTTCCTATAGATATCAAGATATAGTACTAATTGTTTAATAGAATAAACACCATGGTTATCAATTCTAAATAAATTTTTTTCAGCTAATTCTAGAACATATAGCATATTATTCCAATTAGGCATTTGAGACCAAGCGACTATATCATACATATCCGAATTAATATCTTGATTTAATTTATAGAATATATTTATCTGTCCATCAACAGAAACTCCATTACGCTTAATAATATCTAATAGCTTAGGAGGAATTTTATATAGTTCTTTATATCGTTGTTTTACATTATTCTTTAAATCTCTTTTTGGAATATTAACAAGTATTTCATCAGATACAGGATTCTGCTCAAAAAAAGGAATATCAATAATAACTGATTCTTTAGTTGGAGCTTTAACAAAATTATATATACGACCTACATAATGTTCCATCAATCTACCTGATCGTCCCTTAATATTGCTATAATCAAAATAATCGATAGCTTTATTCCCTTTAAAACCATCAAATAAAACTACATTTTTTGCACTTGTATTTACACCTTCAATAATTGTGGATGTACAAAAAATGCACCTCAATTTTTTCTCGTTAAAATATTTAATTATTGATGCACCTATATGCTTTTGAAGCGAACCATCATGTATAGCAATCCCATGACTTAATAAATCTACTAAACTCCACTTTTTAGAAATATTTAATTCAATCCATTTAATTAAAGCTAACGAATAATCAGTAGAATTATTTTGGGCAATTAAATGTTCTAAATACATCTTTGCAAAACGTCGAGCTCTTGCTGGGCTAGAGCAATAAATTAATGTTTGTTCATCTTTTAATTTATCAAGTAATATACAAAGTTGCTTACATTTTTCATGCTCTATTTCAGTATTCTTTTTAGATAAATCTATTGAGTCAGTCATATCAACTACATTACAATCTACAAGAGAGTAATCTGATTTATAAAATATTGCATTATATTTCTCTGCAAAACCGTCTGTAATACCATCAATATTAGGTCCTAAAAAATAGAACTTTGAATTATACTTTCCTATGATTTTAAGAAAAGCATTATTTAACGTATCTGATCGATCATCAATACGTTTAAGGCTCATCTTATAAAACTCATCTATAATTAATAAATCAATTTTAGGCAATAACTCGTATTCCATAACTCTTTCTGCAGTTAACAAAAATAAATTACCTTTATCCGTTGCTGCTGATTGTTTAGTACGAACAATAATTTTATAACTTGAAGAATACTTCTTTAATTTCAAACGTGTTTCATCTAATAGTGCAAGTGTTGGTTGAATAATTACGATATTATTATATTTTTTTGATGCAACAATTTCTTCTATTAATAAGCTCTTACCAAAACTAGTGGGTGCACTTGCTATGACATTCTTGCCAGATAGCAAATAATCAGAAAGAACTTTTTGCTCTTTATGCATATATATTAATGGAAGATGCTCAGACAAATGTGATTCTCGTCGTATCTTATCAGAAAATGTTTCAAGAACCATGGTCGTCTTATTTTTTTCAAGATAAGGATAGAATCCTAAAGCCTCTATAATATCAGTCCATATTGGATATGTTTCAGGAGGAATAAGGTTCCAATTATTTAATATATGAATTACAATCTTGCGAGCTACAGATTGCTCTTTATTATCACGCTTAGACAATTTAATAGAGCAGATTCTTGCAATATAAAAACTTTCATCATAACTTAAGGGAGTTCCCTGATTAATTCTTCTCATATAGTCTATCATAAGTACATCCTTACATGCTTTGCATATGATATAATCGCTCATGTAATTTTTTCACAAGTTCTTTTTTTTCTTTTATAGGAAATAAAAATAATATTACATTCAATACGCTTTTTAACGTATGATTATTATGGTCATCAAAATACTTCTTTAAATCACGAATGTTCGACTCATGATACTGTACCGCCTCTTCACATTGCAAATCGGAATATCTAGAATATATATCATGTTCATAAGTGCATAACATTGGGATATTAATCATTTTTACCTGTTCTTTTAATAAGGTACATGTATTTAATATTTCTATCCATTCTTCACGTTGAGGTATTTGATTAACACTTAAATTTTTTTTACAACTGTAAATTGTTCATCCAAGTAATCCTTCTTAAAATGATTTTCTAAATCATTTAATAATTCTCTTAATCCACCTTTACCATCTTGATAGAACTTACTTTCTCCCAACCATAAAATTTTTTCCTCTGGAGAAATATGTACCGCATCAAACCCATGTGCGGGAACGCCTGTCGAATCTTTAAAATACACTTTTGAAATCAATGGAATAGTGCCTTTAAAGTCCCGTAATAATAAATGTAAAATTAATTCGCCGAACTCCCCTCTATTATTAGGTTTAATCTCTGTTAAAACAGAATCATCTTTCTCCACATAGTACCTATACATAAGTTCAAAGTCTTTTATTTTATATATACTTTTTGCAGCTTCACGAAGCTTTTCAATTACTTGATGCTGCGGAATATTTGGATCTTCATAAGAGGCAAACACGTATTCAGGAATAACATTAATGATTGCCTCTGTAAATTTATCTAATTGATAAAGTAGATTTCCATTATCATCAATATCAAAACTTACGAGAAACGAATTCAAATCTTTCTCTTGAACTTGTGCTAATATAATATTTTTCTGATCAAAAAAACGTGTCATATCGATTCCTTTGAAATAGTTACTATTCAAAATAACAGCTCTATAAAATGTATCTAAAGTCTTTTATTTATATAATATGCTCTTAAATTAATATGGAATTTATTATTTACAAGACAGAGTAATTAAAAACTATTACTCATAACACTAATATTTATAAATAAGTCAAATACATTCTCAAAGAACAGATTTCAGTACAACTGGGTAAGTTATATTCTTAACTATGCTCTTCATATCATTTTCATACTATCACAAAGTAAATAAAATAAAAAGTTAGAACTCTTACGATATTTCTACTTTAGATATCAATAATTCCTTTAATCTTGATTTTTACAGTAGTAAAAGCTTCTTAAATTTTATTCAATATAAACTTAGCCACTCAATAAGCTGCCTAACTGGATAAACTGTATTTATTTAAATATCTCAAGATAGTAAATTTGAATCTCTTAAGTTAAAGTTACTTTGCATATGATTTTACATTGGCTAACCAAGTTTTGATTATATAATTTATTTAATATAATTTTGGCATAAAAAATGCACCCCAAATCATGTCTAATTTTGGGGTGCAGTGCAAACCTGACATATTTTAAATTGTGGCGGAGAGGGTGGGATTCGAACCCACGGCCCCTTGCGGAGTCACTGGTTTTCAAGACCAGCTCCTTAAACCACTCGGACACCTCTCCATAACG
>PPYE01584981.1_pt1 | contig 39750 bp, 59 predicted proteins | sample 1559881 | NCBI WGS metagenome assembly PPYE01 (sample SAMN08240022, study PRJNA423297) | Human gut metagenome, whole genome shotgun sequencing project. | reverse complement strand
TTGTTAAAACATCCAGTGCTTTTTTTAACGCTTCCGGATATTTCACGCCCATAATTCCAACATTTTCCAAAATCGAGATCCCCTCATTTGCTATAAATGCCAGTACTACCGCTGTACGGATGTAGTCTACGCCGAGAGTGACATCCAATCGGTATGCAATAAGTACGATCAGTAGGGATACCCCTTTTCTGCACAGAACGCTTTTACATTTGCTAACTGTTCCATTTTCTTCATATCCTCACTTTCCTTTCTGGTTTTAAGTATAAAAATAAGACCCTCACGGTCTTGCCCTAATCTCCATGTACCCTCCTAAGACGATGCAATCCAAGATGTACAAATCGTTCGCTCTGCATAATCTTTCTTTTCCACATCCAGAGAAATCTTGTCTCCTATACGATATCTTCCAGTTCCAATGATCGTCCCTGCGACTACTTCCGGGCACGCGCAAAATACGTGATATTTCGGCCGGAATTCTTCCGGGATGGCCACCTCGTCAAAATCATTGAAAGACCCGCTGTTCGGAAACTGCGCCAGCATCTCAATTTTGCAGTGTACGATCTTGCCGATCTTATACAACCACATCTGCATGCGATTACTGCTGTTTACATTGGAGTACGGTCCTCTCACCTGTCCGGAATCGTATTCCTTGATTCCCATCAATTCTTGATCACCCAGTAATAACTTGCCATGAAACCTCGCATCTTGATAGAAATCATAACCCACTTCGCTATCGCTTGCTGTTCCGCCGAAAGCAATACTTCTCCCTTTATTTGCAACATCCAACGCCCGGAACTGTGCCGGAACAATCACTTCTTCTTGTTTGCTGCCGTTTAAATCCGTGATTGTAACGATAACAAAGTACACGCTCCCCGTGGATATTTTCCCATTCCCGATTATTTGGGAAATCTTTCCACTTGTCGTGTTTGGATATGTTTCGCTTGCTTTCACCGGACTTCCAGAAGCAGTCTCCTGATAATCTATCCTGACACTGGTTGCCTTGTTAGAGTTATTTAAGGTCTGGTCTACTTGCCAGCTCCCAGTGACTTTAATGTACGTGCCATCACTCTTTGGTGATCCATTAGAGTCGCATCGCAATGCAGTCAACCCGGTAATTGTCGGCTTAATGTACGCGATCTGCCAAACTGCATAAAGAGTCACATCTGCATCGGCACCGTATGTTGATCCCGGCATGTATGCTACGTCTCCAGCGGACGATGTTGCCCAGCCCATAAATACATAGCCATCTCTTGTGGGACGCACAGAAGATAGTGTTAATACGGATCCGTATATCTTTTTCTGGTTGTCTGGAGCACCGGTCCCACCATTTGCATTATAAGATACCGTATGCTCCCACGTAATAGCCGGCAGCGCGTAACTTCCATTTGCCGAGATTGTCGCTGGATTTATTCCCGTGTTGATCGTTGCGGAAAAACCGATGTTCTTTGATTGTCCGCTCGTTGGCATTGTGATCCGGAACGTCTTCGTTCCGCCGATATTCGTCCAGATCCATTGTCCGCCGCCACTGCCGACCGCGAATGTCGCACTGCCAGAGGTGTTCTGTCCATCACAGCTCATGCTGTACGGTGCACCGCCGTAATTGTATCCGCCCCAGTCAAATGCGATATCAAATCTGATATCTACATCATACTTATGCGTGAGATTAACATCTCCTACACCACGTACTGCCGTGACGTATATTCTTCCTGTTCCTGCCATCTTCCTCTCCTTACTCGATATAGATTATAGATAGGTGTCCATCCCCATTGTCCAGCATAGCATAGTTGCCTACACCAACTCTCTTTGCACTTAGATTGTCAATTTCTGCCACCGGCATATACGCTTTCTCGTTCCCAAAATATGCCAATCCCTTATCGCCCTGGTAAAATCCCAATCTGGAATTTGTTAATCTGGCTTTTAGGTCGTTTCCTGTTCCGCCAAGCTCCAGAAACGGTGTTACGCCATCCGACCCCTGCCGTACCCATGTATCAACCACCTCGGTCTTACCATTCACATACTCTACTGTATTTTTAAATTCTGCACGAACTTCATTTTTGTATTTTTCGAAGCTAGTGTTGATATTCGTTACGCTAGAGATTGCTGTATTTGCGGATTCCTGAGCATTTCCCGCAGCATCTTTCGCATCCTCGATGTCTTCTGCGTATGCTTCCACCCATTTTTCGCCATCCCAGTACTTAAACACGTTATTGACTGTATCGTACCAGAGCTTGGTCTTATCGTCCGGCGGGGTATCCGACTTGATTGCTGCATCCTCTCCGTCTGTTCCATCGGATACATCCATAACCGTAACCTCTTCGAATCCTCGAAGGATTCCCTCCGTATCCTTTTAAATACAATTCCGTTATCCGTAGAGATACTGCTGGTGTAAATCTTTGTTTTGTTAATCAGATCCTCTACTTTCTGAAGCAAATCTTCAGAGATTTCCGACTGCAGCTCTTTAAAATTGGTAAAGACTGTCTTGTTTGCTTGCGGATTCGTGAAACTGCGAACCTGCTCCGATACTCTTGCACTCAAATATAATGTAGGAACGTACTCCTCATCCTCAATCTCCACGGTATCTCCGATAGCAGTATCAAAGTACCCCGTTACATCATAAGTCACAACCGGTTCAGATGCTGTTTTCAAGTCCAATAGTGCCATACTGTACAGCTTGTCTTTATTATCCGTATCGTAGGATTTTGGCATAAAGATGTATCCGTCTTCTTTGTTTATCAGATTCGATGGGAAGCGATCTCTTGCCTGTGGTGCCCGGATATCTGGACCTTGTGTATAAAACTCTACTACACCGTTCTCATCCAGCTCTTCTTTCTCAATTCCCTGTATAGTCAGTCCATCCTTTCCTGTTGGACGGATACCGGTGTACAGATTTTCGATACTGGATTCCTTCCGGATGCCGGTAACATTTTTCCCGTACCGCAGTTTGATATCTCCCCGGAACTCCCCAACTCCCGTGTTATTGTCTGAGTGTTCCCGATACACGTTCATTACAATTTCTTTCAGTGAATAATCATCATTTAACACAGTCTGGAACTCAATCTCCGCATCGAATACATTCGCCACGGAAAATAAACGGGACAGTACCGTTGCCTCACCTGTCCATTCGTTTGAAATCCGCTTATCTGACACTTCATTGATCCCGATCCGCACGGTACGTTCCGGATCAAAGGCAGTTACATATTCCTCAAAGCTCATTGCGCTTTCAGATTTGTATGCCCCAACATTCTCGTTGATCAATTCGAAGCTTAAAGACCATGCTGTCGCAGTAACTGTAAATTCATCCTTTTCCACATGTACGATATTCAGATAGTAGTCTTTTCCGTTATATACAAAGGCTACTTTATTCCCTTCTACGATATACACCGCATCCTCATGCTTGGAACTTACCGTAAATGTGTAAGTATTCGCTGTCCCCTGCAGATATTCATGGAGTTCGTCACTCCAATAATGCATAGAGTTTCGATGGGTGTTATCCAAAAATGCAAGCACCCTGTCATGTGGATTCAGTACGGCAATTCTGATTTCATTCATTATAAATACGCCTCCCTTATTTTGGCTTTAATCGTTGGTGGAGGACTGCTAAATGCCGAGTAGGAGAACTGGATCTCCGTCTCTCCCGGCGGCACCAGAAAATGCTTACTTCCTCGGATTTCATCTTCCATCCGCTTCATCCCGTTTACATAAACCGCTGTATCATTTCCATCAATATAGACCACATCTCCGGACTTATACCGGTTCGGCACATCTCTGTATTTTTCCACGTTATCCTTGCGGAACCAGATACTTTTTAAATAATTGTGCGTAACCAGCTGATTTCCAAGATCTCTACTTCCCCACTGCCCGATCCAGACCTGTATCTTCTCGCACGCCATGTCCTTGATTTCCGGGATAGTGAAGTAATAGTACTGCCCATACCAGAAAATACGCAACCGATCCCCTTCTTTTAAAAAATCATTATGCCCGCCACCCATCTTTAAATTAAACGGGTTTCCCTCATAAGCTGTCGGCTGGAAATCCAGTGTCTTGATCTTCTTGTTTTGTGGTGCGAACCAGTCCACATGCGCCGTATTACCAACCGTATCACTCTTGTTAATAGACATAGAGCAGATCACTTCATTTTTCCCTGTAAGAAACGCAATAGTCTGTGCTCCCGTCTGTCCCATCAATCCAGTCTCGAACCAGTGCTGCGTGTAACAGTAAAAGTTCTTTGCCCCACGTCTGCCCTCGCTGTCAACCGGGATAGTAAGTGTTCTCATTCCGCCGTTCCAGTATCCAGATGTGGCTTGTCCACCTTTTAATGCCATCACGTTATATCCGGCAACATTCCTTACTTCAAGCGTCCCCTGTGTGGTATTCTCTGGATTCTGATAAGAGGTGCCGTGATCGTCTTGAAACAGGCTATACCCCTCTGACAGTATCTCTGACGCCTTATAGTCTTCGCCGTCTGCTTCTTCGATCTTGCCGAGTTGTATTGCACCGTATTTACTGGCAATCCCAATAAATCCATTTTCATGGTTGTGAGTGATATCGTAGCTTACCGGAACGGATTCTGTACCACCATTTACAATAGTAAGCGTCTGATATCCGCTTTCCTGATGGGCAGTAAACGATTTTTCCGCTGCAGAATATTTCCGTGGATCACAACAATAAAAAGTAAATTCGCTTTTTACGTTCAATCTGCCTGGCTCCACATCTCCTACACTTGATTTCGTCCCGATAAAATATTTATCCGGTTCATCTGCAAAAATCAGCTTTGCCTGTTCCTTATTTAAGATTCCAGAGAGTTTGTTGAATTTTTCCTGAAACTCTCTAGGGGATGTGCAAAGCAACTGGTATCCAACTGTAATACTTCTGGTTGTATCTCGCTTTCCCGTATACTCGGACCCATCCACAAGATCAATTTCTCTCTCCGAAATTTCCGATCCCAAAAGCTCACGACCGGTCACGTACAGAGTTCTGTATCCGTCAATCAAATTTTCAATATATGCCCCATCAATCTGCAGAGCCTCACTCGGCAGGGAGCTTTTACTCCCCGCTTGATTTGTATCCACAAACTCATACATGGCTTCTTTCTCCTTTTAGTCTCATCTTCATACTCTCACGGCTTTCCAGCTCTTTCTGCGTAAATTCCGCCGTAACACGTGCTGCTTCTCTGCCGTTGTACTCAACTGGTACAACGATTGTGTATGTCGCGTTCCGCTGATAGGTGCAACCATCAGATAATTCTTTTTTTGTATCAGTTCTACTTGTATATGCCGTCATGACTGGATCAACACTGGAAATAACCGGAATATCAATTCTGTCATTTATTTCATCGTCCATCCCATAAACTGCAACCATCGGAGTATTTTCTATGCCACCTACTACGACACTTCTCGTTTTTGGCAGACTCGCCCGAGACGCTACTGCAGAATTTGCCGTGGCTACCATCTGCGCCGCAATCGCCTGTATTCTTCCGAGGCTTGCAGCCAGTCCATTTGCGAAGCTCATCCCGATATTTAGACCGCTACTGTAGGCACTTCCGGCTCCAGACGCAAAAGAGGCAAGCACAGCGGAAACAGTACTAATTGCAATTGCCTGTGTTGGCTGTAGTCCGTTCTGTACACCCTCTTTTGCACTGTCCCCAAGTTTCTGTCCAGAGTTTCTCGCTTTTCCTGCGCCGGAATCAAATGCGCTGACAATGGATTTCACCGCACTTTTCGCTTTATTTCCAAGAGCATCCAACCCGTCATTCACAATACTCACAGAATCCTTCATACTTGTAATGGATTTCTGCGCTGTCTTTGCATTCTTAGCAATGGACTTCATGTTGGAATTTACCGCCAATAGTGCCGCTGCCATTGCCAGCACGCCAACACACGCTGCTGTCATCGCTACTCCAAATGCAACAACTCCCACCGTGACACCGAGCACTGCAACTCCTACTGCAAGCAATCCAACCGCGAGAACCGTGCATCCAACTCCTGCCACAATCGTACCAGCTCCAAATACCGTCATTGCAGCGCCTAACGCCCCGATAGCTACAGATGCCTGTAAGCCATACTCGGCGACAATCGGAAGTACACTTGCCACGATCGCAAGGCCTGCGCTCGCAAGCAATACTGCCGCTCCAACAAGTGCCGCAGCCACACCGAATGCGATCAAACCAACAGCTCCTGCTGTAAGGACAGGAGCTACTGCAGCCGCTACGACCATCAATCCACCAATTGCTACGATCAGGCCGAACATCACTGCGATTGCAAGCGGGCCTGCATTTGCCAGAGAAATTGCGGACATAGTTAATACGGCGATTCCGGCCGCTGCCAAAACAACAGCTGCGCCGAATGCAACAAATCCTGCTGCACCTGCCGATAATGTCGGAGCCACCATTTTTGCCACGATCAGAAGCCCTGCGATTGCAGCTACCATTCCAACTAAAACAGCAACAGCCAATGGTCCCGATTCCGCCACAGCTTTCGCTCCTTGAGCAAGCAAAAAGAAACCACCGCTAATCAGAGCAACTCCTGCACCAAGCATCATAAATGCTTTGGCAGATTCCATAGTGCTTTTCATGCTTTCCCTACTCGACACTCCAACTTCTCTCTGTCCCTTGGAAATTCCAAGCAATTTTCCGGCAATCGCACTAATCCCTGCGCCGGCAAGACCTGCAATCGCACTGGTGAATGCACCTACAAACGGGGCAACACTTTTTGCAATCTTAAAGCTTTTATATGCAACGACAAGCTTAGGAATCTGAGGAATCACTTTCGCGATAGTTTCAGAATGATCCTCTAAAAATCCGGCAAATGTTTGCAGAGCCCCGCTCGCGGAATCCATTACACCGGCGAAAGAACTGATGCTTTCCGTGGAGCCAAACGCACCTGTAATCTTTCCGAGATCTTCTCCAATTGCGGAAAAAGCATCTCCAAAAGCGTTCTTCACTTCTAATGCTTCTGTTTTTAAAACATTCCAGTACCCACTTGCTTTATCGAGAAATCCAGTTAATTTTCCTGCGATTGCATCTCCATCAAGATCTCCAATTTTATTAATTATCCCGTCCAAAGATTTAATCGCTCGACCGGATAAAACATCAAATGACGGTGCCAGCTTATTACTTACTGTTTCGGTCAGACCATCCATTGCCTGATCTACAGTCTTATACTCTGTAGCAAGCTTCGTAAATGCGTCATTTGTGCCGACTTTTGCGATAGCATCAAAGAAATCTTCTGTCGCGATTTTTCCGTCCTGCACATTCTGCACCAGCTCCGTGGTAGTCATGCCCATTTCTTTTGCGACTGCCGATATACCAGCCGGAGTCTGTTCAATCATAAGTTTAAAGTCTGCCCAAGCAACTGTTGGTTTCGCTGCCATCTGTGTAGCTTGCTGACTTAAAGTTTTCATTGCCTGTTTTGGATTCTCAGCTGCCGCCGCAAGCCCTCCGAATCCCTTTACAAGCTTGTTCGTGCTTTTAATACCTACTGCACTCAGCTGAGCGTAAGTACTCGCCATATCAGATGCGCTGTAAATAGTATCTTCTGCAAACTCTTGCAATTCCTTTTTTACAGATGCAATCTCGTCAGCGCCTTTGCCAACCATCGACATGTTTCCGTTAAATGTTTTCCATGCAGCACTGGAAGAATTTAATTCCGACACCATACCGCCAATACTGGATGTGACAGCACCAAATGCCTTTTGTCCAATTCCGGCCATGATTCCAAATCCGATTCCACTTGTGAGCGTGCTTTTTAAATTGCTTACGGTACCCATTGCAGATTTGAAAGCAGACGTAAATCCTCTATCCTGCGCAGATAATATTGCCTTTACAGAAAAACTTTCTGCCATGCCATCACTCTCCTTTCATCATTCTGCCGATTATGTCCAATCTTTCATTTTTTTGCTTTCGGTTCCTCACACAATCTACTTCTTTTTCGTAATCAAAAAACTTTCTGAATCTCTGATAAACTGGTTTAGTCTTATTCTTTCCGACCTTTTTCTCTGCTTTCACAGCAAAATTTAGGAATGCTTGCAGATGATTTCGATAGTCCTTATCTACTTCTCTTAGCTGCACAACCTCCATAAGCAAGGTGTATTCTGGAATTGTCAACCTATCCACTTCTTCAAAGCTCTTAAAGCCAAGATATCGGAAACAATTCAACGCCACCTCTCTGTAGGATTCTTCAAAATCTACATCATCAGCTCTCTCTTCTTCGCTTCTTCCTCTTCCATTCTCTGTTTCTCTTTCTCTACAGCGTCCACGATCTCGTCCGTAGCTTTTTTCGTAGCATTGGCATTCTTTAAGAAACCCATTACTGTTTCTGTAAGATCATCGATATCTGTGTCCTCATCGTCGATATACTCATCTAAAAGGCCTCTTGTCACTCTCGGATTCTGCCCTTTATTCGCAACATCAAGAATGTTTACCAATGCATCCGGATCACCATTTACTAAGTTCATAAGCGCATACCGGAATCCTACGTCTTTTTTTACTCCCGGCAATCCATCCACAGGCATATTCGTCTGCTTGTTGATCTCTCTTAAAAATCCCATTCCGAATTTAAACTGGTACACCTGTCCGTTAATTGTTAATTCCATCATATTTTTTACCTCCATTAAAAGAGAGCGGTCTCGCCGCCCTCTATGTACATGATCTATTCTTTTCCTACTTTTGCCTTTCCTACTTTACCTCTGCCGATTAAGGCTACATCGTCAGAGGGCATTATTCCCCCTCTTTCACGCTGTCCTTAAACACATAAGCTGCTACTTCCTGCTGCTGTGCAGTTACAGTAACATCCCCTCGTTTTCCAGAGCCGTTAACACCAAAAGTAAGAGACACCTCTACATTTTCATCTGCCGAGGATATGATCTCAAATTCCGTGAGATATCCCTGGAAATACATGCCCTTAAACTTATTCGGACCAGGTTCTGCCGGATCCTCAAGGTTTGCTTCCCAGATTTCAAGCAACTCATCCGAATCCATCGCGTCCTCTAACTCGGAGATTAACTTATCTTTCTTCGCAAGGATAGCAGTGGCCGTGATTTCTGTTTCCGCAGCCCCAGGTGTACGAATCGTTCCATCCTTCGTTGCTGTAGAGTCTGCATCCTTGCTTTTTGTTCTTCCATTTTCTGTCGTAAACGCAAGATTTTTCGCAGCCTCTTCTTTGGCTTTTCCTGCAAGTCGGTACAAATAGACAATTTTCTTGCCAGATACCGCCTCTGCAAATAACTGTAAACCTGTCTTAAACATGCTTTTTCTCCTCTCTAACTAAAACTAAATTCTATTTCCAGCAACCCGTGTAAAAGAGGCTGCTTTGTTGTTGCATCCGGAAGAATCCTCTGATTTACATTCCGGACATCCCATGCAAAATTTTCGGTATGATCCAGTTTTCTGCATGTGGTTTTGATCGCCAACAGCATTTTTGATACCGTTCCTCTCTGTCTTGAATTGTTGTGCCAAACATGGATTGTCTGATGGACACTGCCAAACACAGCGGTCTTATTCGCATCATCGATCAATTGGCTGTCTGCGAGATAAACAAAAGGATACGGCGTACCATCCGGCGGTAAGAAGCCGTCATATACGTCATATCCTGATTTTTTTATCTCTGTAAGTAATTTTGTAAATAATTCTTGCTGTGGATCCATATCTCACCTCACAAGCTTTTGCAAATCTTTTTCAAACTGTTTCTTTTGCTCCTCAAATGCGGGTTTTAAATAGGGTTGGGCTTCCATGAATCGGGTTCCGAGTTCTACATAAGGCGCATACTCAGCTGTTGGTTCGACAGTGGCGGTCATCCCACCATCAGAGATGTCAATACCGATACTTCTTTTCAGTGTTCCAGTATCGACTGGAGCATTCCTCTGCGCTTTCTTTTGCATATCTGCCCCGTTTTTCCGTACAACTGTCTGCACAGCACTCATATCCATCCGCTTCTTCAAACCTTTATTCAGCTTTGCGATTCCTTCGATTTTTAACGTAGCCATCACTGCACCTCCGATACTACAAACACATGCTTTGTTCGCAGTTTCCGCTCAAAATCCACTCCGTACACTTTCCTTCCGACTCTGATCCGGTGGAATATTTCTGTATAATGAGTCTGCAATTGAATTGTAAGACTTCCTTGTTTAATGCTGCCATAAATCAGGTTCATCGTTTCTGTCCCAGTATCTGAAACACTTCCATACTTCTTCACTTCCGTCACGTAGTCATCTGCGTAATCACCAGTCTCTGGATTGTACGCTCCGTGTTCTGCCGTTTGAAAATATATAGCTTTATCATACCTCATAGGAATCGCACCCTCCCCCGTTTTGCCCCGTCTACAGAGTCAAGATACGCTTGTATCTCGTCCATATAGGCGGAAAAATCATTTTCATTGTACGAAGTGCTTTCTCCAGCCACACTGTGGGAAGACATACCCTCAGAGCCAATGCGGTTAAAACGGATCACTGCCACATCCGTAACGATATGCTGCATACTCGATGGCACTTCCATGCCACCGAGAAGCAGTTTCAAACGATTTCGCACAGATTCCAGAATCAATAAAAGCTTTTCATCAGAATCCCTATCGGAAACATCAATTCCCAGAAGAATTTTTAAATCATCCAGCATTCAATTTCAACTCCTTACGAATTCGCCATAATCCCCTGTTTTTTCATCTCTGCAAGAATTGCATTGATTTTATTTTTCAGGTCAGTTGCTGTTTCTGTGGACAAATCTGCAATCAAAGCCATCTGTTTCACACCGCCAAGCGTTGTTTTATTCGCCGCTGGAAGAGCGTAACTTGGTCCCGCAGGTCCCTGTGCGCCTGGATCTCCCTTGTCTCCTTTCGGTCCTGCTACTCCTGGATCGCCTTTTTCGCCTTTTGCTCCTGCTGGTCCTGCTGGTCCAATCTGCTCATTCTTCACGCCCTGCTCTAACTTATTCAGTTTCTCTGCTGTAATAACGTCATCATTATTCCATTTAGTTGGTTCATATGCCATAACTCATACCTCCTATTTTGCTTTACCTACTTTTGCCTTTCCGACTTTCCCCCTGCCTACCAAGGCGAGGTCTTCAGGGGGTGCTATTCCCCCACCGACACTTTAACTACAGCTTTCTTGTTGTCATTCGGAATAAATTCTCCAGCCTTACCAGCTCCCTGCAGAGCTACTCCGTCAAAGTCTTCCGATTCAATCGTTCTCGCTGTGTTAATTCCAGTAAATGCTTTTGCAACTCCGGCAATATATGCATAGGCGCATTCTTTAGATTGGAATAATTCATCCGGAATCTCCTCTACAAGGAATCCCTTGAACTTCACAACCTCATTGCCATCAATGTTTACAGTGGAGTTTTTAGCAGCCGTATTCAAAGGATGATCCACGACGGCATTGTACAGATCGGAACAAACCTTAATTTTTTTCGTTCCAACTGCTTCGATGTTATTAAAATACTTAGACAGCTCATTAAACAGCTTTAATACATTGTCTGCCGTATAATCTGTGGCTTTCAAAGACTTTCCGGCAGAATGGGAAATAAAATTTCCGTGCTGTTTGTTAAACTGCTTTGTCTTAGCCCTCGCCTGCAGTTCCAAGCGATCTGCTACCGCAACGTCAAAATCATTATTCACGGTGTGTCGGTCAATCCCCTCGTGGTAATTCCATCCCCAAGAGTAATTAACCGGCGTGTTCGCGTAGATAATCTCTTTTCTCTCCCCGAAACGGCTAGAGTTCCCTGTTCCCGTTCCAAACGCTTTCGTAGCTGTTTTATCGTACCCAGTTCCAACCACAACCGGAATGTCTGATGTTTTTACATAAAAGGCTGTTTCGTTTTCTCTGACTCCATCCAGTACCTCAAGTTCGCCGCCGAAAAAATCCGCGAAATAGGACATCTTTTTAAATACTACCTTCAAAAGACTTTTAAACTCAAGCTGGTAGCTTCTTACCGGCATATCATTGTTGTCTCCTGCCGCAAATAACTGTAACATCATAAATTCTTTATTCTTCATCTTCACATTCTCCTTTATTTATACTTTGCAAGTCTCTTTTCAAATTCAGACAACTGGCTTCCTGAGTTTGTCATGGTTTTTGGTGTAGATCCGGTTGCTCTGGCAATCTCGGCTTTCTTAAGCTGAGATTCTACGATTTTCATGAGAGTGTCAATTCTTGCATTGGTATCTGCTTCATCAGCCCCCACAACAAAATCAAGAACATCCTGCGTTGCTTCGATTCCTTTCTCTGCAAGCACTCCTGCCGCATTTCTGGAAAGCTGATTCCTTACAGATTCTGCCTGCAATCTCTCATTTTCTTTTTTTAGCTTATCCATCTCATACTGCTGTTTCTGCTCTGCATTCATTTTTGCAACTTTAGCTGCTTCTTCCGCTTTCTGGTCAGCATCTTCCTGCCATTTCACTTTTGCATTTCCAAGCGCTGTTTCGATTGCTTTATTGACCCGTCTGTCAAATTCCGCTTGGTTCTTTCCATCTTTTAAAAAGTCCTCAAACGTGTTGCCGGAAGCTCCCTGATCTCCCTCATTGCCCTGTGTTTCTTCGCCATTTACGCCGGATCCATTGCTTTCTGCCCCAGTTCCTTCGTCTTCGGCAAATAACTGTAATGCCATAAATTCTCTAAATTTCATATCTTTTCCTTTCTGCCCCAGTCCATCCACTGTCCAGACCGTTGCTTTAAAATATTTTTCCGGTTCTTTACCGCCTACCGGAAAAAGGCATAAAAATAACACATATCTCTATGTGCTAATGTCCTACTTATTCAATTTTTACTCCTAAAGTAACGCCTGTACCTGTTCTTTTAAGCTCTCCGGTACATCATCAATTGTCAAGTGTCCACCTTTGATTCTGTTTGCCAAAAACTGTGCCATAACTTACACCCCCATTTTCATTGTTGCAAGAATTAACTCCTGCACCGCCTGATCTGTGACTTCCTGTGCCGCCTGTGTTGCTTTCAGGTCGTTCTGTAATTTCCCATAGGCGCTCATTCCGTCATCCACTGCTTCGTATTCTTTGATTACATTCTCTTCTGTCTCTGTGTATCCGACAAAGACAAGGTTACTAAATCCCTCTGGTTTCTCTTCCTTGAGTGGTTTGTAGCCCTCTTTCTTGATGGAGCTGATTCTCACAGTTCCGTTTTCCATGATTTTTGCATAGTTCATATCATATCTCCTTTCGGTATGTTACTTTAATGTCTGGGTCAAGCTCCCCTCCGTCTGCCGTGATTACTGTGGTAGGGTAGTAGGTTTTTAGTGCTCGGATAGCGTTTTGCTCGGATTGTGGGAGAGGGACGAATTCGGTTTCTAGTGTTTCATACGCTAAACCTAATGGATTTTCTATAAGCCACGCTTTAAATTCTTCTAAATTTGTAACTTTTTCATTTGGTGCAGAAAAAAATTTAACACCATTATTCCAATCACAGAAAATTCCAAATTTTTCTTTTGTCCAAGAGGCATTCGCACCTATATATTTATCACAATAACTATTTGCATTTCCCACACTGTTCGGCGTGCTCGCAAAATAAACCGAAAAATGTCGAACATTGCCAACTTTATTTCCTAACTCTATTCTATTATTTTTTCCATCGAAACCATCATACACTTTACTCTTATACAACCACCCAATCTGTCCGCCCTGTTCTACCAGTCTGTCCCACTTTGTGAGAGGACGGTCGGATGTGAGGGTGAGTGTTTGCTCTTTGTAGGGTTCATATTCAGTTAATGTCTCTCCTAATTCCACTTGTATATCCAGTTCCTTTAGAATATTGACATCCTCGTTACGATAGAAAAACATGATATACAAGATACCCGTGTCATTAGTCGTAACCTTTACCGAATTAACATTGTTATTGAATCCTAATGCTCCGCCGTATGAGATTACTGAATTGATTGCTCCGTTTACAGTAACGCTCTTACTTTTAGATAGCATATATGATGTGTTGGGGTTCACTTTCATTTTTGCTATTTTCCAGTAAGTAGCGTCACCATCTTTATTCTGATAATTTTCGTTTTTGGTGAAATAATTAACATCAAAAAGATTCTTTCCTACTACTTTCACATCCACTTCATACTTCTGCGTTTCCTCATTCCATTTCCCAACATTTTTAATTTCCTGCGGATATTCTGGGCTTGGGGATGGTTTACCGCCTGTGTAGGGTTCGTAAGGAGTGGCGGTAGTTCCTGTTTCTAATTGGATATCATAAACGTATCTCTGTTCCGCATTTGGATTCTGACCACTTGCAAATTCCACACTAATTACCGCAGGCTCACTTAACTTGATATTATATCCATAGTCATTTTCTCCACCATTCGTATGCAAGACAGTTTCTCCGTTCCGTATAGTAATGGAAGAATATTTTTTCCGCTTAAACGATATTCTGTAATCACCAGCGTCTAATTCAATTTCGTAATTGATTTTTGCAAGATTTTGAACAAACGATATTTGATTGTTGTTGATAATTTCGCATCCATTCATGTCACGGTATGTTTTTGTATCAAACAAGTTCTTCCCACTCGTCTGCACCTGCTCCGTCTTCCCACCAAGCTCCAACCTCTCAAGCGGAGCATCCAAGCTGTTCGGCAGCACCAGAATTCCTGTACCCTCCATCTCTACCCTGTCATAATTCGGTGGCTGCGGAGTGGAGACACCCAGAGGACAGATCATATCCACTCCTATAATTCCTGTTCCATCTACCATTTTAAGCATTGTACTTCTACTCCTTTTTCGCTGGTTGCTGTGGGGATGATTTGGACGAGGTTGCTCCCTGCGTAGTAGTTTTTGTTCCGAATCACGGTTTGCGCCGTCTGCGCTGGAATCAATGCGCTTTCTTCCTTTGTCGCACTTTCTTTGAGCGCAACATACACATCCCCATCTGTAAAATTCTTCACAAGGTACTCTTTCCCCTCGTGCGCAAATTCCAAAACCAGTGGCTGTTCACTTGTTGTGGCCGCTCTGATAAAAGTCTCTGTTTTACTCATATTTTCACCTCACTTTCACGTGTTCCGGAAATTCTTCCGCAATCAAACAAATACCAATGAAAAAGGAATCCACCAGAGTTTTTGATTTCTCTGACAGATTCCTGTATTCTACCTCAACCTTTCCGGGAGAGATTCTGTATTCTATTTTATCATCTGTTAAATTTTCAATCGACTGGATCAGCGTCTGCGTAAGCGCCGTGACACCAGCACAAACAATGTCTTTTCCGGGTTCTGCGTACCCGGCGTGTCCAGAGATTTCAATTCGCTCTGGTCGAATTCTCACCTCAATCAAATCGCATCACCTCTTCTTCTAAGTTTCAAAATTCATCCCATGCTCAGAATACCCCTCCAGCCACTCTCGATACTCTTTATCATCTATATATGCTGCTGTACTGCACCGGCAACGTGGATGCATTGGATGTGCATTTTCTCCCGGCATCATCTTCGATACCTTAAAATGTTTTCCGTCTAAAGCCCGGCAGATCGGGCAGGCAGTAGGCTCTGCGATAAACTCATACTCATCAAATCCATTGCGGATATAAGACTGTTTCTGCGCTTCTGCCTGCACCCTTGACAGTTCCGTTATCATCAGTCGCTCTGCATTTTCCCGGCTTACTCCAAACAGTTTGGTAAGGCGTCTTGCCAGTGTTCTTGGATTCTTACCCTGTACCAAACCAGTCTGTAATAGCTTCGACAATTCAGTTTTCAGCATATCCTGGTACATCCAAATACGATCCGAATATTTTGCATTATGGAATGAAGCATTTACGATCGAATGTGCCATCTTCGCATTGTTCTGGATGGATTTTCCAAGGATTCCCGCCTGCCGTTCAAATTCTTCCAGCGTTTTCTCCGTCAGGATCTGGTCAAAATACTTCTGAAGCTCATCAAATCCACCGACAAGATGCATTCCGATATTAGCTTTCAGCATTTCAAGCCTGTTGATCTTCATAGCTGCATTGTATAGCCGCATCTCTTCGTTGGCTTCTTTCGAAAAATTCTTATCCTTTACATACCGTTTCGCCTTCCGGCTGTATGCATTAATATCCATTTTAGATACCCGCTTTTTTGCCTCTGCGATTGTGATCCCTTCTGCTTTTGCATAACGTGTGTAAAATCCATGAATCTCTTTCTGGATTTCATCCATCATGTTCGCATAGATCTTCTCGATCTCTTTCGCGTATTCAGCTTCATCCTTGATATTCTTCTTTCGCTGCTCTTCTTCCCTATTCTTCCAATACTCCTGACTGCTCATCTTCCGCGCCTCCGAACATCCGCTTCTCTACGATTGTTTCCTGCTTCTTTTTGTCCTCTTTCTCCATTCGATCAATCTCCTCCGAAACATCCTTGACGATCGAGAGAACCTGCAGCTGTGTTTCCTTGGACACGATGCTCTCAAGTGCTTGTGCTGTCTGCGCTTCCTCCAAGAGATTCTTCGGGATATTTCTGCTCGTCGTAAAATCAATATCTTTCCATGCGTCCCGATCTGACACATTTGTCGCCAAGGAGCAAAACAGCTTATATCGTTTCCTCATGGACTTTTCAACTTTACGGTCAAATGTTAGTGCAAGATTGCTCATGGACTGTAATTTGTATGCGAGAGAAGTTCCGGAAGCATTTCCGAAAGATTCATCTGAGATATTCGCTACCATGCTCGTCTGGTAAATCAAATTTTCCAACCGGTTCAAAAGATTCTCCTGCGTTCCATCTGCTGTAGGCTTGCCGAGAAACTGTACGATAATATCTTTTGCATTATCTGTGCCGTACAAGTTTATAATCCGGTTGTCCCTGATCTTGTAAACACCCTCTTCGTCCAGTTCGGCGCCCAGCACCGCAAGATATGCTTCTGCGAAAGAATCTACATCGTTCGCCTTTTCTCCGATTACTCGATTGTATGTTTCTACCATGCCGGCGACTTCCTCGTACAGACCGATTCTCTCATCGTTTAACAGGTATTCCACGCAATTGATGCGACCATATGGGTTCGGCATTCCCTCCTGCATCTTTTCTCCGTCAAATGGGATAATTTCTGTCCTTGTAAGTATCTCGCCATACCTTGTGACATTATCGTCCTTTTTTCCATATCTCACCGCAAATAATGCGCGGCTCTTTACGGTATCATCGTAGACAACAAACAGTTCTTTCGGATTGCAGACTACTGTCTTCGTCTTCGCTTCTTCGTCTTGGTAAAAATACTCAAATGCATGTCCGTAGATGCAGCATTTCTTCGCCAGCTCATATTCCTGGTCAGAAATATCATTATCCCGGTCAAATTCAAGGATCGCATCTTTTATTTTTTCGTCTGGGTGCGATTTTTTAACCGGAATCCCGTAAGCATATCCCAAAAAGGTCTCTGTGATATACCGTGGGAAATTTACAGCCAGTCGGTTGTCCGGCTTCCATTTTTCCTTTTCCGGTAAGCGGAAGACATCATGGAATCCTTTGTATAGATTCTCAAGGTATCTGTACCTTGGCATTCGTTCTTCATGCTTTCTAATGTATTCGTCTATCAATGTCATATTGATTTCTTTATCAGCGGAACATAAAAGCGGTTCCGGCAATCTGTATGGTCTTTTCCCATTCATTTTATATTCCTCCTCTAAAGGTCTTTAACTTCACTTTACCTTTTCTCTCCTGCTCAATTGAGTACCTTAGCATCGCCATCGCATCATCAAAGAAATTCACCGGCTCGTCTGTAAAAGTGTTCGTCTTCTCATCTTTTCGCCATTTCCATTGCTGAATCTCCTTAGTCGTGTTTACGCAAGACGGATGGATATGTATGGTATGCTGCTTCAAATAATCAATCTGCGCTTTTACACTGTTCGGCTCTTTCTTGACCGGACATGCTCTGTATCCTGCTTTCTGCCACATCTTAATCCTGTCTGGCTCGGCAGAATCGCAATACATGGTGATTCGTTTTTGGAATTTTCCCTCAGCCAACTGTATGATCTCTGATGTATCTTTTTCAAATACATACAATTCCCGGCATAAGTAGATATCTCCATCTTTGAATCCAACCTCCCCGATACAGTTCGCATGGTTGAATCCAAAATCCTGTGAATTTACCATGTAATCGAATCTTTCTGGGGATGTATCGAATTCCTCAACCACATAATTTGTAAGGATAAGACCTCCAGTCTCTCCCCATTCACCAAGTCCGTAAATCCGATACCCATCCGGATCCCGTTCTTTACGCATCATCATGCGCCGGTGATACGCTTCATCTATGAACCGGTTCTGCAGGTACGTAGACTGGTGTGTGTATACATCATCACTTTTTATGTCGAAATATTTTGCTTTTAACCAATGCGTTGCTGACACCGGATTGAAGCTGAACGTTATCTGATAATACAAAAATGGATTGAATGACAAGTCACCTCTGAGTCGGTCATCGAGAATATCGACATCCGCTTCATACAGCTCTGTTGCCTCTTCAATCCATATCCATGTTAACTTTCCGACATCAAATGTGATAGACTTTACTTTCTCTCTCTGTCCATCGTCTTTCATCCCTCGGAAAATCACTTTATTTCCAGTTACTTTAGAGATAAGCTCCATTGGATTGCTTCTGATCTGCCAGAATAATCCCGCTTTATCCCCGTATATTTTATATATTGCACTCTTCAACTCTGCATAGGTACTATCCTTGTTTGTTGTGTCTACTTTTCGGACGCACAAGAGATTTGCGCCTTTGTACTTTGGATCACCCAGCTTGATGATAAAATTCTGCGCAATGTTTACCGATTTCCCGGATCCGGCAGAGCCTTTTGCCAGCCTGTACCGTTTCTTGCACTCATTAAACTCTTTGAAATTTCTGTTAAATCCAACATTAACTTGTTTCATCACCATCACCGTAATCTACCACAATCTTCATGTCCATATCTCCTGCCACATCTAGCTTGTCATTCCACATGCCTAAATGTCTACCGAGAAGTTCGAGCGTTTTTTCTTTACTCCCTAACTTTACTTCTATCCCGTTCTGCGTTTCTTTGATTCCTGCAATAGCTGCTATTTGTGAATCTGATAGCTGATCCGTATCTTTTACTTGCGCCATTCCACCCATCACAGATACATAGTCTGTCACTCTAGCAAAAGCAATAGCAGCCAGTTCTTGGAGTACCATATCTTGTGTTATCTCCGTCCGTCTCTGCCGCTCTTCCATTCGTTCTGTGATATATTTTGCAACCTTAACATTTCTTAACATTCTCGCTGCCGCGGAAGCTGCTGACTCTTCTTTCTTTACGCTTGGATATGCGACGCGGTAAGCCCGTGTGGCATTTAGATCAATCAAGTACTCATCTGCAAATATTTTCTGTTTTTCTGTCATAGGACTCACCACCTTTAAAACATAATAAAAGCACCCATCAACTGGATGCCAAGAATTTAGGACTACTGCAAAATGAAGGAATTATAACAGCAACAAAAACCAAAATAACCAAATACACAATCAAAATTTATAAGAAAAAAGGAGGAAACTTTGCAGTAGTCCACAACGGGTATAACAGGATTCGAACCTGCGACAAATCGGTTAACAGCCGATCGCTCTACCAACTGAGCTATACACCCGTAGGATGCCTTTTATTGACATCCTTAACCCTATCCGCACTCGGGTACTGACACTAAATATAGATTGCTGAATCTATTTTTGTTTGCTTTGCAGATCTGCGGATATCTGCGTTTTGGTACCATTGCAATGTAAGTCCGGTGTGCACTCCCAGAACAGACCTCAGCTGTGCAGCCTGTATACTCACATCACAAAGCCGTGTACAGGAGTCGAACCTGTCTGCCCTACATTTGCCACGGCATAAGAAAAAGCACCACCACATAAGTGATAGTGCCTTTTTATCTTCTTTCACTCTTTCAGTATACCAGTCAAGCCACTATATGTCAATAGTTTTAGAACATTTAGAACACATTATTCCAGTGTACTTTTAACATACTGTAGCACTGATTATACGGCACTCCAACTTCTGCGGAAATTTCATATTCATCCATTCCGTTTATATATTTCAATTCCATTACCATGCGTAGAATATTGTCCGGCAACTGGTTTATGTATTTTCTTGCTTCCTTGATGAGTAACTCGTTTTCGAAGTATAGCGCTCGATATTCCGTTTCAATATCCACACTATCATCAATATCGCTCATACTGTCATCTATCCCGCCTTTTCCCGATGGCATACCGCTCATATTGATTTCGGATGACATTGCCGCATATTTATGTGCTTTATACAATTCAGCTAGCCGTTCCATTCTGATGTTATTTTTATGTATTCGTTTTATGCGTGCTTCCGTCATCACTCATCACACTCCCTTTCGCATCTATTCCGACCTTCTTCAAAAAGTCTTCCACCGTGTGCTTCTTGTACTCTGCAACGTCCTTATTCGTCCTCTCACGGCTTTTAAAATCACAGGCGAAGGCTTTATGCTCCTGTTGTTTTAAAGCTGTCTCACATGGCTTTCTCGTTGCCATATCATGTGCATCTATCTTTCGGATGACTCCTGCCGTCTCCTTTCTGCGCTTCATGGTCTCTCTTGTCATTCCTGCATCACCTTAATTTCCTCTCCTGTCAGCTCTTCAAGCTTCTGTCGCATTTCTTCCACTGTCATTTTCTTTGGTTCTTTGCGCTCCCAGATGAGTTCGAGGTTGCAATCATGCATGATACTGCTAATTTTTCCCATGCATTTAATCTTATATACTCTAACTATTTCCAAATCGCTTACCACACTTTTTAAGTTTTCGTTATAGTCTCCCAAATCCACATATCCATCTTCACCAGTCAAAAAGCCGCCTATAACAAGTCTTTTCCCGAAACAGTTATCATTATATTCGACTACCATTCCGTCTTTTAAATCTGACTTTGTAAATTTTTTCTGCATGTAATCACCACATTCCAAGATTTTATAATTGTACTTTTCTGCAAAATCACGAGACGAATATTCTCCGCTTCCGTAATAACACGTTCCTTCGTGGTGCACATTATAATTTGTATTTTTCAAATAACTTTCTCCGTTACACCACTTCATTCCATGTCCGTGCATCTGCCTGCAGAAATCTTTCGCTTCTTCCTCGGTCTTACAGTGCACTGCGATCTTATTATCTTCATCCTTAAATTCGTCCCAGTTAAATTTTCTCATATTTTCTACCTCGCTATCTTTCGCACGATCCAATCCAAAAACACCACAAATAGCAGTATCGGGAATCCCGCAGCCATTAGGTAATCCGCGCCTTCTAGTTTTACATCCTCTTCGATTCCTGTCTTCAAAGCAATCACTGTTCCCAGCCCCAGGATGTAATACAGGGCTAGGAATGCGATTGTGATTAAAATGTCCATGTTATCCCTCCTTGTATGGTTTTGGTAGTGGCTGCCATGCTACAACCTTTTCATACCCCAATTCATCATTTGTATTAAACTCCGTATCAACGAATCCTAAACTTTCCGAATCGTAAATATCATGCCAAAATCCAAATCCATATTCTCCATCATACTGGCAGAACATCGGCAAATCCTCTTCGTGATTTTCGACAATACACATATAGAATCTCATATCATCATCTTCCGGCAATTTCTCACTTACCGGAATCCAACCGTTTTTACTAGGGACATTTGTGTCCTTGGCCAACTCTAAATACTTCTTCATTTTACGAATTGCTTGCACTATCACGCCATCATCACAATTGCATATACCGCTTTCCACGCTACAACAAGCACCCTCACATTGATTAAAGCATTTTTCATTTTCTTCTATTAGTTCTTTGATCGCTGCAATTTCTTTTTCTTCCAAGATCTTCTCTAGTACGTTCATTCCACATTCTCCTTATCTGCATACTTCTCCACAATATCTACTGCACAGGTCAAGCCATAAAGATAGCTTTCCAGCTCTTCTGCTGTTTTGCTTGCTCCGTGTCTTTTCTTTTCTTCCTTCAATGTTTCGTAGGCGTCATTTTTCATGTTTTCGATTTCTTCCACGATTTTCTCTAATGCGTTCATACTTTATCTCTCGCTTTCCAACGCTTCTTTCAGCACTCTTTCCACTTCTTCCGTTTCTTCTCCCCATGATTCCGCACATCTTTTTACACCTTCCGCATAAGCTGTAAGACCCATTACTAAGTGTTCTTCCGCGCTTGCATTTGTCCAAGTTCTGCATTCTCCATTTTTGCGCAATATAGTTATCATTATTTTCATCATTCCACCTCCAACAATCCTGCTTTTATAAATACACCTTCCAATAACTCGCTCATTTTATTAGTATCAATGGTAATCGGCTCGCGTGGAAACTCTTCTTGATTTCCGCAGCACGCATACAATTTCGCAATTAAAATATCATACTTTTTCATCGATCCACCTCCAACAGCTCTGGATTATCAAAAATGTTTCCTGCCACTTCCGTCTGGTAACTCCAATAGTTATCAAAATCAACAGTTAATCCATCCCCATTCATAATAAATCTTGCGGCGTCTTCTTCCCATTCACATGTAAAATAACCTTCTTCGTCTGGAAGTTCTACAATATCATTCTCCCAGATTTTCTTGTCGTTCTTGTCGGTCAGTCCTGTGTACTGGCAGAGGGTGTTTATATCAATCTCACAAAAATCAATGCCAACTACATTCCATTTGTCGCATGCTGTGCCTTCATACGGTTTAACGATTATCCCGCCAATAAAATAATGTTTCGGTTCTGGCATTCCATCATCAAATAAATATCCTTCAACCCACCATTCCTCTTTCGGAAGTTCTTTCCAACTTTTTCTCTTTGCTTTAAAAAGGATTTCTCTATTCATCTTCTTTTCCTCCGTTCTGTCGCATCTGCTCTATGTAAATGTTTGTGGCGCATCTTACAATCTCCGGTTTTAATCCATCGTAATCAGTGCCTTTATAAAAATTCTTGTCACACGATCTTTTAATCATGTATAGGATATCTTCAAATGCCTGTTCTTTCATTCTTTCACTCTCCTATTCCATGCTTTGATTGCCAGTTTTTCAGTGGTAAAATTACTTGTCTCAATAGGTGCTATTGTCATCTCACATTCATGTTGCACAAAATATCCTTCGTAATTATTATTCAAACAAGTTGTTTTAATAAGACTTGCTTCTCCGCCACAAAACGGGCATTTCTTTAATTCTTCCATTTATATTCTCTCCTTGTTTTCAAGTTTCTTTCCACAATAAGGGCAGTAATTATAATTACTTTCGTAGCCATCTATTAAATCATTAAACACTGTTAAATAACTTGATGAATGCCTTTTTCCGTTCAAAATATCGCAATAAATATAAACTGTTCCATGATTGTTTTTATACTTCCAGCACATTCCATTCCTTTCCTGAGTCAATACAAGTTCTAAAGAGAGTTCTCAGGAAACCCAACTCAATTTGTTTTGACTCGACTCTAACGCACTTTTAACACGTTCTAACGCTTCCTAACACGTTTTAATGCGCTTCCGACCAATCAAGCATCTGTGTACAATGACTGCAACTTTTATTCCTATAAGAATTAACTTCTTTTCCACAATTAGGACAAAACCCATCATAGCATATTAATTTATCGTTTAAGTCTCTGTATTCTGTTCGCATCTTCACTTTCTTCGGCAACTGCTTTTCCAGTGCTTCGATTGCCACTAGAAATGCATCGACATAATTGTTATAATCACTTCTTTCTCTCGTTTTCTTCGGAAGTGAGCGCAATGTTGCATTGTACGCATCTCGCATTTTGTGTATTCTTTCTATCGCTTCTCTAACTTTCTTCTCATCCATCTAATTTTCCTCCCGTTATTTTCAACCATAAACCGCTCTCTCCATCTTTTTCATACAGGAAATCCGTCTCTATCCCGCAGACCGCCAACTCATTCATTGTCCTCCCGCAATCCTCTGCATCAGCGCATTTGATCGTGTCGCCTTTTCGCAAGCGTGTTTCTTCTGTTTTTGGCATTAGTCATTCCTCCTACTACGCAAACCTAATTTGCTGCTCATCCTCATATATTTCTATGTTTGGCACCCTATTCCCAATTTTTAAATACGGGCAGTTTGCTTCTACCAGTTTCTGTGCCATGATTGGCACTACACTGTTTCCGATTCTAGCCACTTGTTTTGCGATCGGATATCTCCTGTATTTGTAATCCCTGTCAATAATGTAATCCTCCGGAAATCCCTGCATTAATTTAAGTTCTTCCGGTTTTAACATTCTCAGGAAAATATCCTTCATGACATACTTTTCGCCTTCGATATCCAGAATCACATTTACCAGTCCGAAACGATCTTTTGTGGTAATCGTTGCAAGCGGATTTGAAAGTTCTTGTCCTCCGCCAGTTCCGTAATACTTAATCAAAAACGCAGATATCAATCCAAAATGTCCAGGTGATGTTGTGATTGTGTGTAAAGGTTCGTTGCATCCCTGTCCGATTCCACTTTTATAAAATTTTGTAACAAAAGCTGTCACCAGGCCGTACCTGTTTGACGTGTCGATTGTTTTAATTGGTTCTGTCAGCAACTGTCCTCTTGATTCTCCAATTTTTGTTTCTCCGTGGTATTGAATCATAAATGCAACAGCATCTTTATTTCTCACGATATAGGGAGATGGATTGTCTATTACATATTTTCTGATTCCATTCGCAATCCTTTTCATCGTTGCATCTGCCAACGGTTTCGGTCTATCAAATATCGTTTTCCCTAAATCAGACCAATCGATATATGCCCCGCATTCCTGCCATTTCGGATCTCTGGATTTAAAATTCGTCTTTTCTGGCCACACGATGTCTTTTCCGTCTCTTCGAAATATTGCATACCAGCGCTTTCTTGTAGTTGGCGCGCCATAGTCTGCCGCAATAAGCTCCCGGCAGTCGAATATATACCCGAGACTCTTCATTGCCGCAATGAACTTCTTATAATCTTCCCCACGCCGCTCCTTAATCGGATGCCCGTTTTCATCCAAAGGCCCCCACTGTTGGATTTCTTCCACGTTTTCCATGATAATCACATCAGGAAGAATTGCTTTTGCGTGTTTGTATACCGCCCAAGGCAAAATCCGAAGTCCTTTTTCCCTCGGCTTCCCGCCTTTTGCCTTGCTGTGGCTGGTACAATCAGGACTCGCCCACATTAAAGCAACTCGCTTTCCTTTCACATATTTCTTCAAATCTACCCTGAAAATATCTTCTGTGAGATGCAATGTTTTCGGATGGTTTGTCTTGTGCATCAAAATTGCATCCGGATCGTGATTGATTGCAATATCTACTTGTCTTCCAAGTGCCATTTCTATTCCTACGCTCGCTCCACCTCCTCCGGCGAAGCAATCTATAATCAAATTTTCCATTTTCTCAGAAGCCCGGTATACCCTTGCCCCGGCCGGAGGCTGGCTCCTTTCTATTTTTCGCTTATTTTCTTCTTATTCCCTCGCAACTGCTTGCAAAGCTCTCCCCACTCAATTGCTTTGCTCCGCGTCCATCTTTTGGCTGATTTCCTCTTTCGAATCCCGTTTTCATCCATGTACCGGATAAGATCATCTCTCGTAAATTCCACTTTCTGAATGTCATGCAAGACTTTATGGATATGCTCATCCGAGCATCCGAGTTTTACCATCTCTTCGATTTGGAACTGGTACGGATCCAGAAAGTGTGCTGGTCTACTCATTTTCCTCTCACCCTTTTCTTTCTCTTGCGCTTGGAGCTAACTTTTGTGTAAAAATCCATGTTTCCGTGTCTTTTCTTGCAAATCTTAAACCCATATCTTTTCATGTTCATGCCTGTTCACCCTTTAAGCTCCACCATGCTTTCACATTCTTTCCGTACCCTGTAGTCTGGATTCTTACTCCAAGTTCCGCTTTTGCTTTCATGATGTCCGACCTTTTAATTCCTGCCGCTTCTGATTCCATGAGCAGCTTCGCCCCGTCATAGCGTCCGCCTGCCATTTTATCTTTTAACCATTCCACCGCCTTGTCATAATCAGTCTTAGATACCTCGTTGACCTTATCCTTAATCTTTTCCAGTTGGATAGTGTTGGTGTTCAGCTTGTTCCAGATTTTCTCAAAATTCTCCTGCATGATTCTGCGATTCTCTAAAATCTCATCCCGGATGACTGTAAGCGCCTGTGCTGCGGTCATACCTTTCTTTTCCGGCTCTTTTACCAGACTTCCCGGTTCAAGCCCGAGAAGTAAACACATGGTTCTTTCAAAATCTTCTGTCTGTTCCGGGTTCTTCGCCATATTGCAGACAAAAGACTTGCTTCTCCCGAGTTCTGCCGAGAATTTCTCTTTCGTCTTGCCCTGCTTTTCTAGTTCCTTGCAGAGCAGAGCGTAGTTTATTGTTACTTTCTTCGGTTCCATAATTCCTCCTTAATTTGACTTCAATAACTGCTCTTCCAGAGAGTCCATGTCGTAATTTCTGCGATCAAAGTTGTTTAGGTTTCTGCTTACTGGCGGTTTTGATTGCTTCTCTGTTCTTCCCGGCTCATTATCAAAATTTCCTCCTAGAATCTTTTTTAAATTCTCTTCTTTGATAATCCAGTTAAAATTCGCCTTGAATTTATAAACCCCTTTACTTTCTTCGCCTTTCAGGAATTTACTGTTCTCTGCTTTTATAAATGCGGTTCTGATCTGGCTAAAGCTAAATTTCTTACAGGCTGCATCAATGTCTTCCTTCCTACTATCGGAAATCCGCTCAACTCTATCGAAACTCTTACAAATATCATTAAATGTGTCGGCGATCAGCTGATAGCTTATTTTGCTATCAGTCTTATCTCTTACTCTATCTCTTACTCTATCTCTATTCTCTAACTCTATCTCTATCTCTGTGTTACACTTCTGCACATTGTTGTTACACTCCGTTACATTCGTGTTACATTGTAACGCCTTATTTTTTCTTGATGCCCTGACACGCTCCGCTGATTCCGATTCCGAGCAGATTAAAGACTGCGTTTCCGTCATTAAAAATTCTGTTTCGGAACAGGGCTCAATAAGCCCTTGAGATAGCAGGTATTGTACAGTTACTTTTACATTGTCTGGATCCTCATCTATTGTCAGAGCAATTTCTTCTGAAAAACTCTCTTCAATCCCATCAAAAAACAGCTTTCCGCCATTGCTTAAACTCAACAGCTGCATTTTTAAATAGATAATGGTATACGTATCACCACCAGCAATTTTCCGTAACTTTTTAATTTTGGGCTGTGTAAAAAAATCTTTTTGTAGCTTAAGCCAGTAGTATCGTTTTGACATTAAATCACAGCCTTTCTGTATCTATCTGCATTCCAGATTGGTATTCGCGGTATATTTGCATCCAATCATCCAGCTCCATCGTAACAAGGATTTTATGATTGTTTTTCTTATGGAATACAGCAGGAAGCTTTCCCGTTCTATTCGCTGCGGCATCTCTCTTTGCTTGATCCATCCAGTCATAAAGTCGCATCTGCTCTTGATGTTTCGCTTCCACATGAATTAAAGGAAGACCAACCACGTCTGAAGCATCGCCTGTATTTCCGCAGTATTGCGCTGTTCTGCGCGCTTCTTTATATCCATAATCACGGAAGATACCAGCTAATTCCCGTTCAAATCTTGCGCCTTTCTTTTTACTATTTACTGACATTCCATTTCCTTTCTTTGTAGTGCAGGCAAGGCTCATCCTTTTCCTTGCCTTTGCACTCCCAAAATCTCTCGCAATGTATGCATTCTCTTGTTTTCTTCATGTGATCGTCCTACATGAACGGAAGTTCTTCATCAACTCCATCAGGGACGTTTTGGAATCCATCGTGGTCCGGCTGTCCATATTGCGGAGCAGACTGTCCGCTGCTTCCATTGCTTTCGCAAAACTCAAATCCACTGACGATCATCTGCATTCCATAATACTTCACACCGTCTTTTTCATAGTTGTTGTTCCTCATTTCTCCATCAATTAAGAGTTTTGTTCCCTTTCCAACATTGCACTTTTCGAATGTTTCCGCAATCTTTCCGAATGCTACGCACCGGAAAAAGTCGGTGCTTGGATCTCCGTCCCTCTTAAATCTGCGGTTTACGGCAAAATTAAAACTTGCTACCGCTTTCCCGTCATTTGTGTATCTCATTTCTATATCTGCCGTCAGTCGTCCGCATAAAATAATTTTATTCATATCAATTCACCTCTTAATTTCCAAACAATGCCGCTGCTGCGCTCTGTCCTCTTTCGGAAGATTCAGTTTTTTCTTCCTGCGACTGTTCCATGTCAATAATCTCCGCATCGCTATCGTTATCGACGTATGTTTTTGTTCCGTCATCGTTTATCACTGCCATATCTGCATCCATTGCCGACATCATATCGATAGACATGATTCCCCATTTAGAGATCAGCTGACGCAGCATAGTTTTATATGCCATTCCGTCAAAGTCCTTTTCCCAGAACGTGTATCCCTTTTTCGCCTGATATCCTTTGGAATACTTTAATGCATGGGCTTCCATTTTCTTTTTGCTCCAATAGATCGCCTTTTTAAACCCATTTGTATACTCAAACATTGCATAATATCCGATTGTTTCAGCCTGTTCCCTTGCTTCTTCATCCTCGATCAGATGCACCTCAATCTCTTCGTTCAGAGGATCAAACCTGACAAGCTCGCCCTCTTTAATCGCCAGTACGTTCAGTTTTTTGTACTGCCCGGAACGAATTGCGAGCTGGATATACCCTTTATATCCAAGTTGGAACTGTGCCACCTTCCCTTTGTTTCTGTCATTAAATGGCACAAGGTAATACTGTCCCAACTGCGGAGACGGTGAAAGGTTCAGCGACTCACCCAGCAGCGCACCGGAAAGGATCGATTGATTCGTGCATTCCTGTAATGCTGCATTGTTATTTACAGCCGATACAATTGCAGAAATAAATCTCTGACCATTCTTCCCACCGATTACGTTGTTGATCTGGTTTTTAACTGCTTCCTGTGTCAAATACGCTGAAATTCCTGTGTTTTTTCTTGCTGTTAAGCTGTTTCCTACTGCCATTTTTCTTCTCCTTTTCTATTTCACTAAATTTTCTAACGTTGTTTTTATTCCTTTAAATCCACCAGTTTCAAGATACACTCTTGTGTCAAAGAAAATCAGTTCACTTGTTTCTTTGTTAAATCCGGCAGAAACACCGTTTTTAATGCAAACATTCTTTAATAACATCAGCACCACTTCAAGCTCTTGTTTTGTCTCTTCATTCATTCTTCTACTCCTAAATCAATCCTATTTCACCGAAAAGCTCTCTTGCTCCGTCATCTTCTTTTGCAATTTCTGAAATTCCCATATTGTAATAATTCTGAAACACTTTGCTAATCAAATACTTCGAATCTTCTGAAATTGTAGCTGGCTTATATTTAATTCCTCTTACTGCAAAATAATTCGCCAAGTTCTGTGCATCCATTACCGTTAAATTTGCCGCAAATGCTACCCACTGCCGTTCAACGCATTTTCCCATGTCTGTTTCCGGTGGATTCATGCATTCTTCAAAAGATTTTGCATCTGTAAATCCAATCTGTCCGGGAAGATCATCTTCTTTCTTCTGGAACTCTGCTGCCTTTTTCGCTTCCTTCTCTGCTTTCAATTTTTCCTGTTCTGCTTCGTATTCTGCTTTTTTCCTCTGTATTTCTGCAAGTCGCTGTCCTTCGCTTAACGCCATGTTGATATCCAGAGTGGATTTATAGACTTCTAATGCTTCAAAGCCAAATTCCGGTAATTTCGAAAGCGTATCCACATCTTTCTCCACGCTTGTGATAAATGCATTCATAACATCTTCGATGGACCTCATGGATGTTGTCTTATTTAACCATCTACTGTCAAAAATACATTCCAAAGAAATTTCGAACGGTGTTGATTTACTGTTCCAGAGTTCCTCGATTTGCTTCCGTTTTTCCTGCTTCTCGTACTCTTCAAATTCCTTAATTTGCTTATCAATAAGGTTAATAGGATCGTTAATAAGCTTAATTAAGGCGTTAATTTGAGTCTTAAATTCGTTAAATGGCTCTAAATAAGCCTTTTCCAGTCTTATTCTTTCGTCATTTAAGGCTTTTTTCAGCTTATTTAAGCTTGCTTTATCTGATTTAGCATCCTTAATTTGCTCTCCGGTGTACACTAAATTACTGTGGTCTTCTACTATTTTCTGTATTTCTGACCTTAATTCTTCATAATTAAATGTAATTTTCTCCGGCATTTTCACTTCATTGACTCTTAATTCCATGTTTTTCTCTCCTTTATCTTCTTATTACATCCGGAAGGATAAGCGGCGGGCATTCATCTCGCTCCACGTATCCCCAGAATCGTTTTCCTTCTTTCATCAGGTATTCCATATCTTCTTTCACATCTTTCCGTTCAAAATGGTAATGTTTTGTTTGAACGAATACCTCACCAGCATATTCACTTTTTAGCTGCGCTTTTAACTCGCAAAAATCAGCCTCAAGAACTGCCATATACAGCAAGCACTGGCAATAATAATGATCCGGGATCTGGTGGTCCCATCTCTTTCTCATATTTCCGTTTAAAATGTTCGTTGTCTTACATTCCCAGATTCCGAGTCTCCCATCTCCATCGAAAAGCCAACCATCTACTGAAGCCTGCGCCCAGGGATATTTATCATTTCGAAAACTGTTGTTTTCCTCATATCTCACTTGGTATTCTGGAAAGTCCAGCCGGAAGAGTTCTCTTAATAATGGCTCTGCCTGTGTACCATATTTAATATAAGGAAGATTTGAAATGTCTTTTGCTTCCTTTCTTCCAGTTTTCAACTCCCACAACTCCACATTTGTCATGTACGGATTCTTCCCGATTACAGCGGCGATTTCAGAACCGCCGATTCCATTTTTTCTATTTTTAAGCCACTCTTCATGGTTGCTAAGTATTGTTTTTGTAATCATTTGACTTTTCCTCAAATTTTCTCTATACTTTAACTGGTTTAATTTCTTGAGTGCTTGAGGGTTGCCGCCCTGTGACAGCACTCTTTTTTAATACCCAACCACCAGATACCACGCCAGAATCACCAAGATAAACCCGATCACAGCTACTGCAACCTTATGCCAGTAGGGCTTGTCCTTTTCCGGCAATTCAACCGATACGGAGCGGATATCCCAACTGTTTAAAGCGTTCGGCTGCTGGGTGGTCTGGCAGTGATAAGTTCCTTTAATCTCCATGCTTGTCCTCCTTTCTACCGCCTAAGCGGTTTTCTCTTTTCGTATCAATGCTCCCTGAATAATCCGGCAACATCCATCTATAAGTTTTTTAACTTCCTCTTCTGTGCGATCCACATAACAATCATCATGTACTCGGATTGTTGCATTTTTTACTTTTACTGTTTCTACGATCAAAATCATCACCTCTCTACTATGTATGCAGGTTGGATTGTCCGAGATATGTTGTCCAATACACTTTCTTACGCGACATCAGGATCTCTGACTATTACGTGATACTTCTTTACTTGTCCATCACACTGCGTATATGAGATTTCTCTCGGATATCCATTGTCTGCGTACCATTGCTTTACCATGCCAATTACTTCCGGCACGTACTTTCTTACAGTTCCTTGCCACGTTCCCTTGGATTCCCATGTTTCCGTGTACATATCTTCTGACAAATCCAACCTGCGAATAATCTCATTCACAGCTTTGTCTGCCGGCTTGCCGGAACTCTGAAAGTAAAGTCTTGCTTGTCTTGCGATATGTACCGTATCCACATACTGCTGATCCGCTTCAATCGTGATTGGAAGATTGACTCCTGCTTTCTCATAAAGAGATTTTGCAGTCAGGAGCTGGATTTTACTGTTGCATCCTGCTGCTTGGAGCATCGGTGTTAAAATCTTCACAGCATTGTTGACACTGGCGAGACGCTCGTTGCTTTGTTTCTTCTTTGGCATCTCATAGGAGCCGGTCTTGCGGAGGGTGGGAAGAACTTCGGATGTCACCCAGTGTTTGAATTCTTTTGCGGATTCTAATTTGCTACCGAAGATAAGGGCGTATAGACCGGATTCGTTAATTACTACTTGATTCGGGTTTCCTCTTTTTCCGTCGGAAATCACGACGGTATTCTTATCTTCTTTCATTACATGTGTAGCAAGAGCATCTCTCGTATTTGCATATCCCAATGCTGTTGCCACATCTTTTCCAACAAACCACGGTTCATTGTCAATTGTCACTGTTCGGATTTTGCCGAACTCTTTGTTGTTAAAAATTTTTAATTCGTTCATTGCTTCTCCTTTCTGTTTTTGATGATTGTAAATAAAATCTCATCATGGTAAAATATATTTATTATTTCATGAGAATGGGGGAATTATATGCCACTTTTTTTGCAATATATCGGCTTTATCATTAGTATCTTTGGTTTTTTTATTACGATATTGACATTTATAGCAGCCAGTAGAGTTAATAAAAAAATCAAATCTCTTAATGAACTTAAAGATTTTCACGTTCATAAAACAGAAATACTCAATCAGCTAGAGGGGTTCGTTCGTTCCATAAATAGTGACCAGTTGCAAGAAAGTGATACTGAATGCACTTTATATAATGGAATAACCCAATCGTTAACTGATATAGAATCTAGGTATACTAACCTTTCTTGGAAAACACGAAAAGCATTAACTTCTTTGCAGAAATATTTAAAACGTGACAATTTTAAGTGGAATGAAATTGCCCTCAAACTTATAACTTTAAAAAATAGCATTGATAAGGAGATTTAAATATGGAAATAAATAAAAATGAATCTTTCATCGAAAAATTATCATCTCAGACTATCAATTCCGAAATTTGCTGGAAACGCGCTACATCTTTCAATAAATTAGATTTTTCTTCTAACCCCGAGCTTGGAATCGTATTTTTTAACAATGAATATTGCACAATTGATTTTGAGAATTCCTTTTTTTCTCATATTGATTCCGCTAATATTTATATTGTTTTAAAACAAATAGAATCCGGTCGCGATGGTTCCCGTGTAAAGAATTATTCAGTTTATCTACAGCAAGAAAGCAATAATGAAATTTCAAAACTTTCTTGTTCTCAAGCAGTTATTTACCAACTAGTAAATTCTATAAATTCTTATTTAGCAAAAAATAAATCGACTCTAAATGATTTTATAGATTCTTATCTTAAAAATTCTCAAAGTTAAATCCATGAATCCTTAAATCCTCTCTAATTCCAGGGAGGATTTTTTGTTATCTTTCTCTTCATTTTTTTTAACTTTTTTTCCGTATTTATATACTGAAAAAAAGTTAAAAACTGTACTACTAAAGTAATAATATCTATCACTATCGTTATTGTTATGATCATGAAGCTTACCTCCTTTTTGACGATCATGCCTACTCTAAGAAATACTCAACTGATACGTTGAAGTAATCTGCTACGCCACAGATTCCAGATATGCAAGATCTTTCACGGTTTCCAGTCTCTTCTTGCAATCCTGGTAAATCTCCTTGTAATGCTTTCCAGTTAATATTCCCGTGTCGATCACATGGAGAATGATGTTTTCCATCAGCGAAAGATTGTTCAGCTGCATAACTGTTGCTTCATCACGTTTTCCAATTCCAGCCATCTTATTTGCCAGTTTTGAATAGGTCATGTAAAGCATCTCTGCGTGTGTGCTCCCCTGCCCTTTTGCGTATTCCACTAATTTCTGAATGGTGTCCGTCTCTGCTCTTCTGGTCAGTTTTCCGGCTTTTCTTGTTTCTACCCATGTCTGAGTTGTCTTTTCTTTGATGAACGCTTCCATCTGATTAAATGCTTTGATGTAAGCCCATTTCCATTCCAGTGCTTTTTTACCGGTAAATCCCATTGCTAAGATAGAAAAGCCATCTCTATTCATTCGGTACATCTTATTTGATTTTCCAGTACCATCTTTATAAGATGTTTTGCTGAAACACTGAACGCAATTTTGCGTTGAGTCATTTTCTATCAAATTTTCAATAGCTCTGATTACATCCGAATGTCTCTTTCCAAACTTCTCCGCCACCTGTAAGCTGTCACACACTGCTTCATCATTTTTTTAAATATACGAGTTCTGTCATTCGACCATCCTTTCAAAGTTCAATATTTTGAACTTTTTCTTTAAAAAAATATTTAGGTATGTCTTCCTGTGCCAAATCTAGAAGTTCTACTGCTTTACAGATATCTGTCTGCTTCCACGGTCTCTCACTACTTAATTTCAAGCAAAGCGTTCTTTCTGACCATTCCATAGCTTCTGCAAATCTGTACTGAGTTCCGAACTTCTCAATTATTCGACCTTTTAATTTGTCATAATTGAATGCCATTTTATCCTCCTTTCTTGTTCAAATATTTGAACTATTTGTATATTAGCACCCTTTTCAACCATTGTCAATACAAAAGTTAATTTTTTTGAACTTTATTGTTTTTCATATTGAACTTTTGTTTAGTGTATGGTATATTTATAATCAGAAAGGCGGTACATTTATATGAAGAAAGAAAGCACTTCTACTAGGCTAAAAAAGATTATGGAGACAAAGGGTCTTAGACAAGTAGACGTTCTGAAATTAACTGCACCATACTGTGAACAATATGGGATAAAAATGAACAAATCAGATATAAGTCAATACTGTTCTGGAAAAAATGAACCTAATCAAGAAAAACTGTTCGTTCTAGGAAAAGCATTAAACGTAAGCGAGTCATGGTTGATGGGATTTGACGTACCGATGGGACGTAACGACTACGAATTTAAAGATGCGATTGGCCCTGATAACCTTTCGTTTAATAATGTTGAGGAATTCAAGAAAGCTTACGATCAAAGTATATTCAGGAAAAACAGATTAGAATATAAGCTTTTAGAGAACATGAGAAAGCTAAATAATAATGGAAAGAAAAGTCTTTTGAATTATTCTGAAATATTACTTGGAAATCCGAATTTTATAGAATCCAACAATCATTTAGAAGTATTAGCAGCTCATGAACGAACCGACATTAAAGTAACAGATGAAATGAGAAAACACGATAAAGACATCATGATGGATGACTCTGAATGGGAGTGATACAATGACGATTTATGAAGAACTTTTGGAAGAGGCGAATAATAGCGGACTGATTGTCCGCGAAAAGACTCTTTCCGGCAGTGATGGTTTAATATACAGAAATAGAATTGCGATATCCAACAGGCTGAAAACATCCGCAGAAAAGGCTTGCGTCTTAGCTGAAGAAATCGGACATCACCATACTGCTGTCGGTGATATCTTTGATCTACAAGATATTGAAAGTATGAAGCAAGAACAAAAAGGAAGATTGCACGGGTATAACCGGATGATCGGATTGCGAGGCATCATATCAGCTTTTAATGCTGGATGCCAGAATAGATATGAAGTTGCAGAACATCTGCATGTCACAGAAGAATATCTGCAAGAAGCTATTGACTGCTACAAGGGAAAATACGGTGAGTATACCACTGTGGATAACTATGTTATTTATTTTATTCCCAATTTAGCGGTTATGGAAATGATATGAGCGCAGATGCGTTTATATATAGTGGTGTGAGGTACGGGTAAGTTAAAGGAGAAAAGTAACTATGGGATTAAAAGATGTTTTTAATATCGGGAAAATAGCAAAGGAAAATGCTGGATTAAAAGAACTAATGTCTCCAGAATTTCAAAATGCGTCAGTCCTGAATTCAAAAGTTGCCGAGTTAGAGGCTAAAAAAGAGCGACTTGAAAAGGAAATCGACAAACGCACTTCTAAAATTGACACTTTGAAGAAGGAGGCGATATTTTTTGAAGATGCAATCACATTTCAGGAATTTGGTCTATATACGCCACGATATAATTTTGTTACGTCAGAAGAGTATAAAGAAGAATTAGATAACATTCGTGATGCACAGAAAAAATTGATAAAAAGTGATAAAGCTATTATCGGAGCTACAACTTGGACGGTAAATGGAAGTAAAAGCAAAGGCAATAAAATGATTGCAGATATGAAAAAATTGTTTTTGAGAGCGTTCAATAGCGATTGTGAAGATGTAATAAGCAAAGTGAAGTACAATAATTTTGATATGTCCCTTAAAAAGATTCATCAATCCGCAAACTCTATTGAAAGACTTGGTAAATCCATGTCCTTAAAGATTACCCCAAAATATATAGACTGGAAAGAAGAAGAACTTACATTAGCCTTTGAGTATCAGCAAAAGAAGCAGGAAGAGAAAGAAGCTCAAAAAGCTGCAAGAGCAGAGATGCGCGAAGCCGCACGACTCCAAAAAGAAATTGAAGCTCAACGTAAGAAGATAGAAAAAGAACAAACTCACTACCAGACAGCTTACGAAAAACTTCTCAAGCAATTAGAAGAAAATCCAGATAATGCAGATCTGCTTACCAAAAAATCCGAATTGGAAAATCAGCTCAATGACATCGATAGGGCTATTAAAGATATCGACTATAGAGAAGCAAACCAACGCGCCGGATACGTTTACATAATTTCAAATATAGGAGCCTTTGGAGAAAACGTCTATAAGATTGGAATGACTAGGCGCTTAGATCCTCAAGACCGTGTTGACGAGCTAGGTGATGCATCTGTTCCGTTTAATTTTGATGTGCATGCCATGATCTTCTCTGATGATGCACCAGCATTGGAAACAGCTCTTCATAAAGCGTTTGAAGATCGTAAGCTAAATATGGTTAACACGAGAAGAGAATTCTTCAATGTAACACTTGATGAGATAAAAGAGGTTGTAAAGGAAAACTTTGATAAGACTGTAGAATTTGTTGATGTACCAGACGCAGAACAATTTAGAGTAAGTCAAAAAATGAAACGAAGACAATAATTTTTCATAATAAAACCGCCCCAGTGCTACCAACACTGAGACGGTCTACATATCCGAAGATATGCGATTGAAATCCACGAATATTGTATCATCTTCGGAAACAGCTTGCAAGCGGAACATATGTTTTGCGCTGGCTGTTATTTTTGTACCCAAATTTAAATACAATAACATAGGAGTGTGATACAATGTCTTATTTTATCTACGCCAGAAAATCCAGAAAAGACGCCGAACTGGAAGCGCTAGGGATTGATGTTCTGGAACGCCACATTACTACCCTGTTAGAGTTGGCAAATACGCTCTCTCTTCCGATCGGTGCGATTTACCGGGAAGTTGTGTCTGGGGACAGTATCGATGCCCGTCCAGTCATGACGCAAGTCCTCTCTGAGGTAGAAGCCTGTATGTGGGATGGTGCCCTCGTAATGGACGTAGATCGTCTGGCCAGAGGTGATACGATCGATCAGGGACGTGTGCAGCGTGCATTTTTTTATTCAAACACCCGGATTGTAACACCAAATAAAACCTACGATCCTGCAAACGAGTATGATAATGAGTACTTTGAGTTCAGTTTATTTATGAGCCGCCGGGAGTACGCCACAATCAAGCGCCGAATGCAGCGTGGCAGGGAACGTTCCAGTTCTGACGGTTATTACGTTGGCAATGTTGCCCCTTATGGATGGGAGCGCGTCATTGCGCCGGATGGAAAACACTACTCTCTCGCCCCACATCAGACAGAAGCACCCGTCCTTGATCTAATGTATGATCTGTGCGGAAATAAGCAGTACGGATACCAGAAAGCCTGTACCTATATGTCCAATATGGGAATCCTTGCAAGGAGTGGCAAACCTTTTACACCCTCTACTTTAAAAGGGATTATCTCGAATCCAGCAAACATCGGTAAAGTCCGCTGGGGGCATCGTAAGACTGTCAGGGCTGTAAAAGATGGGCGTGTAGTAAAGTCCCGTCCAAAAGCCACAGATTACATCCTATCAGATGCGGCATGGGCGCCACGGATCAGCCCAGACTTATTTAAACGCGCGAACCAACCAAAAGGATGTTTTTCTGCTCCAGTCAGAAACGACAGACCGATACAAAATCTATTTGCAGGTCTGGTCAGATGCTCACAATGCGATCGGCTTATGGTTCGTAAGAAAGCGCAAACGAAAACGCCCTATGATATGCTGATCTGTCAGTATACAGAGTGCTCCACAGTCGGGATCCGGATTGATGAACTGGAAGAAGCTCTTCTGGGGTGGCTGAAAGACTACATAGCCAAATATGAATTTGCTGACACTCATGAGGAAGATACTGCTGCTATTGCCGCAAAAGAATTGATCGTCACAAATTTTGAGACTGAACATCAGACGCTTTTAAAACAGAGGGAATCCTTATTCGATTTTTTAGAGCAGGGAATTTACACAAAAGAAATTTTTATTGAGCGTTCGAATGCACTGGAGCAGCGGATCAGAGACTGCATGAATAACATCACTGCTGCCCGTGAAGATTTGCATACCACAATCGCAAGACAGGCAAACCGGAAAAATTTTGTGCCGAAGTGCAAGAATTTATTGAGTGAGTGGGACTCTCTGACTGTCTCGGAAAAGAACAGCGCCTTGAGACAGCTGATTGACAGGATTGTTCTGACTAAGACGAAACGGAACAAGAAAAACCAGAAAAACTCTGAATTCACAATCGATGTGTACCCGAAAGTGCCGAAATAACGGTGCTTTCGGAGTATATTTATTAGCTGCATCTTTTACGAGCGTATTCTTTCGCACATCTAAGATGCAACTAATACACATTAAATAAGTAGTAACTTTTTGATAAAAATAAGATTGATACAATATTCTCAGGACGACAACTCCATCCGTCCAACACTCATATACGCAGCCCGTAAAAAGATGTGCATCATTTCGGTTGTCAGGATCATCCCTTCTGGCAACCGGAACTTAAAAGTATTACCTGGTATCTCCAAAAACTCTTGGTAAAGCAAAAATGTATCGTAAGATTCGTAGATCTGATATTCCATACTTGTTCCCCCTCTTGTATTAACTACATATATTATAGCACAGAGGGGTTTGAATTGAATTTATTAAAAATACATTTTGATAGAAAATAATATTATTCCCCTCAGAGAGCTGATCTCCGAGGGGATTTTTATTAAATAGATTTTACGGGTTCACGATATAATGGTTCCATCAGCCTAATATGCCATGGCGCTGGCTTGCTCCAACTGTAACATGGCATATCATGTCCATAGTTATCCTTATAAATTTGCTGAATGATTTTTAACTCGTCAGGGTGTGCTAAAGCTGTAACCACTCCATCATGCATCCAATAAACACATCCTTTTCCTTTCACCGTAAACATACACTGCATAGTCTCTTCTCCTTCCTGATCTGTTGTTGTGCTTTGGTTTCCGTTCATAAGCTCCTTGATACGGTTAATAAAATAGGCTTTTGTCTGCGCTGCGCCGCCGTGAATCTCCACTGATCTGTGCGGACAAGCGGTTGCAAACACCTCCTGATGCAGCATGATCGTGCTTGCACTTGGTGTAATTCCATACTGCTTGCACTTCTGTGCTGCCAACTGTAATGCTTTTTCCTCATTCGCTTTAAATACATTCAGATCGCCCATACTCTGGCATACTTCTATTCCCAAGAAATTAAGATTTCCGTTTAAGTCGCCGCAATGCCAAGCGCAGTTTGAATCATCCTCTGCTTGCAGAATTCCATCACTACAAACATAATAATGCGCAAATCCATTCTCCAAGTTCGCTCTCTGCAAGTAGTTTTTATAGTATTCCGATGTTGCGTTCTGGCTGTCTGCCCCGTTGTGGATAAAAATACCGACAGGATTCATCCCTCTCCTGCCGGCAATTCCTCTACAGATACTCATTCTTTCTCTTCCTCCTGTTCTTCTGCCTCGAATGCCTTTTCCAGTTCCTCTACGGATACTCTGCCAAATTCGTTCTGTTCGCTCATGTTCTCACCTCCTAGTGCGATGTCGCGCAATAAAAGAGGACGATTACTCGCCCTCCTGCTCCTGTGATTTATTTGTTAAAACATCCAGTGCTTTTTTTAACGCTTC
>PPYE01357008.1_pt1 | contig 39784 bp, 55 predicted proteins | sample 1559881 | NCBI WGS metagenome assembly PPYE01 (sample SAMN08240022, study PRJNA423297) | Human gut metagenome, whole genome shotgun sequencing project. | reverse complement strand
CATGGCAAAATCCTGGGCAACTTTTTGTTGCTCAGGAACTTATAAATAAAGTTAAATTATAGTGTTGCGGAATTAAGGTATGATTTTAAGTACAACTTTACTGTGTTTCTCAGTGTTTAAAGGGGTTCTCTGATGCTCTGATAACCTGAAAATGCCGCAATCATGCACCATGTTGCACAATTGCGGCTCTTAACGCTGAAAATAAACTGAACAAAAACTGCACGGAATTATGGCAACACTTAGACTATATTTAGATACAAGGGTAAAAAGGCAGGATGGCACGTTCTCCATCCGGCTTGCCGTCAACCATCACGGTGGGACTGCCTTCATTTCCCTCAATCAATACTGCAAGAAAGATGAATGGGATAAAAGGGCTTGCAAGGTGCGCAAGCGTCCGGATCGTGATGCTATCAACGACTTTCTTCTTGACCGTCTGAATTTCTACAATAGAATGATGATGAAGGCGCAATGCAGGGAAACTTACCGTGGCGATATTACGGCTATGGAACTCCGAGACTTAATAATGCTTGAAGCCGAGCCTGCAAGGGAGAAGGTCGCCCTGCTTCGTGATGGCTTCATTGCCTACGAGGGCAGGAATCTGAAAGAGAACACGATAAACAGATATAAATATACTTGGGCAAAGATTGAAGCTTTCCTTGGGAAGGAAAAAGCGGCTCTGCTTACATACGATGAGATTAACCGCTCTTGGCTTGAAGACTTCGATGCGTTCATGGCAAAGGAAGGCTTGTCTAGGAATACCAGAGCCAGCAGGATGCTCTGTGTCGCAGCTGTCTTCAACCTTGCGATAGATAATGAGCAGACGAAAAACTACCCCTTCCGCAGGTATAGTCTACGGCTTGAGACAACGAAAAAGCGAGACTTGTCTGTTGAGGAAATCCGGTCTGTTTTCGAAGCTGGTGGCGATGAGCTGGTCGACATGTTCCTGCTGATGTTCCTGCTGATTGGTATCAATGTGAGTGACTTGTTTGCCTTGACAAAGGAGAATATCGTCCGTGGTAGACTGGAATACGACCGGGCTAAGACTGGCAGGCATTACTCCATACTCCTTCATCCCGAAGCTCTCCGAATCATCGAGAAATACAAAGGGGAAAATAAGCTGCTTCGTTTCTCGGAGCATTTCAGGAACGTTGATGTCGCAACGGTCATGATTAATAAGAAACTCGCAAAGGTACGCCCAGGGCTTACTACGTACTACGCTCGCCATACGTGGGCATCTATAGCCTTCAACATTGGTATACAAAAGGACGTTGTGTCGCTTGCGCTGGGTCACTCGTTCGGTGTCCGGGTAACTGATACCTACATCAATGCAGACCTATCGAGAGTAGATGAAGCAAACCGCAGGGTTATTGATTACGTGCTGTACAACAAAAAATAGCCTTATTTCTTGCGAATTTGCTGCAGAAACGGCTCAAATTGTTTTTGGGGATAGTTTTACGTGCTTACCACGTAAGCGGCTCAGAACGCAAATTTCTGGGTAAATCGGGAAAAGAGCACAAAAATACCCCAGCGGTGAAAAAGTCGAGCCGCTGGGGTAATAAGTGGAGACCACTTAAACATTCAGTGATGCAAAGGTACGCTTTTCCTTTGAAACCACCAAATTATTTACCAAAAAATTTCTTTCTCAACAAATCATTGATAAATCGTGACTTGTTGGGCAATGCGTTGAGGAAAGGCAGCAGGTCGTTGTCTATCTGTATGCCAACTAGTTTGACCGTTGCGCCTGCACCCTTCTTCGTTCTCTTGATGTTTCTTCTATTATTCTCCATATCCGTGATTTTTTACTGGTTCTCCATTTACTCGCAAAAGGTTGCGCTGCTCGATCCTGCACTTCTTCGAGTACTTGCGTGGAGTGCCATCCTTCTTGCAGGTCTTGCCTTTATATACCAGGCAAGGCAAGGAGTTGTATTCGTAACCTCTATGTGAAATAATCCAATCTTCAACCCTTATCGTATCGCAGTTGTCGCTGATATAATCGCCAACCTTAACTGGGCTGTGCTCCGTAGCAAATTTCCTTGCCAGCATTACTCTTTCCTTCTCTGCCTTCACCCTGATTTCGTGCAGGGCTTTTCTGTACTCTTGTTCTGTCATTGTCTTCTGTCTTTTTTAAATTGCCTATCTAACTTCGTTTTCATTCTGTTCATCTTGTGCTCAAGCCTGCCAATCTGCTTGTAGCTTAGCCACTCCGGCTTTATATTCAAAGCAAGCCAGTACTGGCGCATTTCCTTGCAATGCCTGGCGATGCTCGGAAAATAGAGGTGTCTCTCGTATGGGTTGCAAAGGAAGTACTTGCAATCGGATAATAGACGACCAAGCATCATGTATTTATGCTTTTGCCCTTCTCCAAGACTGACAAGCCTTCCGTTGTCCCCTATAAACAGCATTGCTCTCACTCCCTTCCAGTAAAAGTCGAAAGCCTTGCTTACCGGATAATAATAGCCATCGAGCACCGTGCCTTCCTTGAGGTCTCGCCCAATCTCCTCTTGCAGGCAGGTTCTTCCCCAGCTGGTCGTTACTTCGACCACTGCTTGTACTGGTATCTTGTCGTATTCCTTCATATCTTGCCAAATTTAAATTTCTCTTTCAGTGATGTAATACTTGTATGTCACTCCACCCATCTTGACCTTGAAGTGTCGGTCGCCTTCTTCCAGCATTTCTGCAAATGGGTTGTTCCTGAAGGTTTCCTTAATTCGAGAAAACCTTTCCTCCATTATCTCCTTGGTTCTGTAGTCTTCGATGTGACTATCAACTTGCCCAAGGCTATTTTTGCCGTTCAAAATGTATTGTTTCATATCTTGATATATTGTGCAGGGCTTACGCCCTGCTGATTAATACTTTTCAATCCAATACTCTGTTGTACGATTCAATCCTAAGCATGCAAATTCAGTCTTGAAATAACCTTGACGTACCCAGTGAGGATAAAAATTATCGGTTTTTTTATATTCCCTAAACAATCCGTTCAAGAATTGCTCTGCCTTGTCCTTGCGTGTAAAGTTTGCCAACTCCTCGATTTCCTCGCCTTCTATCTGGCTCTTGATGTAATATTTTGCTCTTGCCATTTCTCTGTCCTCCCTTGATTACTTAGCATACAATGTAACTACAAGTCCACGCCTCAAAGCGCAGCGGCAAGCGTCCATACCAGCCTTCAATGCTCGCTTGATGAACTTATTGAAGAGTTCTGCACCAATGAGCTTCAAAATTCCGCTTACTCCTACGAGTATGTTTATCTTCTTGCCATCCTCTGTGCGTCCGAAGACCTTAATACGGAAGTTTGAGTTGATAAACTTTGTTGTGAACTCTAAAATGTTTGAATTTGACTTTTTCATTTTTCTTTGGCTTAACCGTGTTGCCTAGGGCTTAATGTTAGTGAATGTTTATTATGCTTATCTCCTAAACACGATGCAAAGATATTAATATTTTTCGGTTCCACCAAAACTTTTCCCGAAAGATATTAATATTTTAACTTTTATTGGCTGTTTGTGTCGTAAGCACGGATATTTTCGGTCGTTCTAGGGTAGTGTTCTTCGCACAAAAAAAATGGGCAGAGAAACGTTCTCCTGCGCTCCCTGCCCTTTAAAAGATATTATGATTGAACCTATTGAGCTCTCTTCTTGATGCGCTCATTTATCCAGCGAACCGCAAAGATTGGCAGGAATAGCAATACGCAATCGCCAGCGAGTAATCTTATCTTGTGCCATGTGCTCACTGGTTTCTCTACCTCCTTGGTCTTGTATCGGTTCACGTAATACTTGACCTTCATGGTGTCGGTCACGAATGTGTAAATGTCGCCCACGATGGTGTCCGTCCTGGTCGATGTCTTCCATCTGGTGGTCGTAAGGTTGTGCCACCGCTCCTTTATTACGGTGTCTCCCTTGATGTACACCAGCACGCTGTCCTGCTTGAATATGCTGTCGTGCTGCCGGGTGTCCTGCCAGTGGATCTGTCGCTGGGTCACGCTGTCACGTCTTACACTGGTGTGTGCGCTGTCGTGATAAACCGTGTTATTTTGCGCTGATTTAGCGCAGGAACAGCCAAAAACCAAAAGTGGGGTAATTATAAGCATAGCGAAAAATAACGACACAGAACGCAAATTTCGCCCTTTTCTTGAATTTTCCATACTTTGAAATGTTTGATTGGTATGTTTATTATGCAAGCACCTCGATTTTCAAGGAAGCCTTGGCTCGCTTCAAATACTTCTCGCAGGCTGCCAGTCCATTGTAGCCTCCGTTTATCTTCCTGCGGATAGCCTTCAAGTTGTCTTGGTCTGCCAACTCATTGCAGCCGAAGGTGTCGAATACCCACATCGAGGATTTCGTTGCTCCCAGAGAACGCTCCAGAAGTTCGGGACTGCCCACAACATCGAAGCCGCAATAATTGGCATACTTCCGGTAGTTGGCTCGCCCGGTAATCTGTATCAATCCTCTGCCCTTATACTTCACGCCATCGCCCTGCTGGGTGTTGCCGAGGTCTTTCCTGCCCTCGTAGGCTCTGCCGCTTGCCAGTTCCTTTGTATATCTGAGCTCACCGCTTTCATGGGCAATCTGTGCGAGATAGTGCGCCATTCGCAAAGGAGTATTAATGCGGAAATGCTCTGCCCATCCGTTGATGATTGGAAGGTAGGTGTCTGCCCTGCTGCCTGCATTTGGCATTACCTTAATAAGTTGCGCTCTAGTTATCCTCATTATCTCCTCCTTTCTTCCTTTCTTCCTTCATAATCTCGACAACCGCCTTCGCAATTTCGTCCTTGTTCTCGAGGATCACCTGCATCGTGCGGTCTTGCTTGCGTATCTCTGCCTTCTCGTATGCTTTCTCCCGGATGCTTTTAAACTCGCACAAGAGCAGATACACCGTCCAGGCAATGGCGAACAGAGGGAAGGGAGAGATAATACACGTGGCCACGTCCATAAGCGAAGCAATACCGAATGTCGGGAAATACTTCTTCGCCTTGTCGCACGTCTTCTTCAATCCGGTTGACGTTCTTGCAACATGCAGTTCCTTCGCCTTCTGTATGCCTGCTATCAGGTCAATTGTCATCGCTATCAGAATTGTCGTGAAACAGATAAAAATTACTAGGGCGCACAAATAAAGGTGGTGCACCTGAAAATCGTGAAATACTTCGCTCATATCAATTTATTTTTTGGTTATTCCAATTTTTCCCAGTCAATGGTAGCGCCCTTCCCGATGATGTCTGCCGTCCACCTGCAGAATGCCATACCCTCGTATCCGTCCGGATCACTGGCTACGGCAATAGCATACTGTACGCAGTCGCTCTCGGTCTTGATTACCTTCGGATAGAAGTCCGCATAAGCCATATTTGCCAAATAGAGAATATCCCCGATGGTTGCTCCCTTGGAGATTATCTCGTTGTTTGTCGCCAGCCGGATTTCGTCTACCGTCCAACGGTGGCTCGTTCCGTCTACGTTCTTCATCTGCTCGCTTGCCTTGATTGCTAGCTGCTTCGTGAAGTGGTAGCCGTGCTTGGCAACGTATGCCGCGTACCCACTGGCTCCCATGAGTGCCTTTGCTGCTTTCTCGTATGGTAAGCTGTGGATGATGTCGCTCTCTTGGTGCTGGTGTCGCTCTTCCTCGCTATCGCAGGAATGGCGCATAACGATTATTTTCTTCATTGTGCGCCCTCCTATCCTAGTTTGTCGAGTAACTGTTTAACCATGCCACGAATGCCGCTTATATCGCCCTCAAGTGCCTTGAAACGCTTTTCGGTTTCCTGCTTCTCCTTGATTGCCGGGTTCAAAGCTGCAAGCAGTTCCTCGCCCTTGGCTTTCCGCTCCTTGCTTGGCTCGTATGCCTTGATTATCTCATCGGCTTCATTTACCAATTTCCCAACTTCGGGCAAAAGGTCTGCCTTATCGGTTGCCAGTACGGTTTCGCCTGCAAAGGTAACTCCGAGGTGTTCTGGTATGGTGTAGATGGTCTGCTTTCCCTCCACCTCGATTGTTATGTCTCGCATTGGCTGTCCGCTGCTGGAAATGGTTGCGATGCCAGTGTTGATGTGCGGCTGGTTGTCTACGACCTTGCCTTCCTTAACTTCCACCGTCTGCCTGTCTAGCAAATAGACCGGGTGATTTCTCTGAATATTTTTAAATTCCATAATGCGCTCTTTTTAGATAAATCGATAAATAGACAAAAAGGGGTCTCACTGATAGAACAGCGAGTTGCCCCTTGATAGATTTTGTTCAGACCGCCTACGCACCAGTGGTGGTTGTGGTGGTCTTCAACGCTGCAATAAGTTCAGCGTTCTGTCTCTGCTGGCTCAACTCCAGGCGTGCATCGTTGTACCGCTGCTGCAAATCCTGCTGCCAGTGATTGTTCAGCACATCGATAACTCGCTGGGTGTTGTCTTGGTTCGAGCGGATGATGTCGCACTTGTCCTGCTGAAGCTGGAAACCGAGTGCCGAGAAGCCTCGCTCTATGCTGCGGTTGTTGAAATCGAATCCTCGCTGCATTGAGTTCTCGATGTTTTTCTGCCCCAGCTGGTTGTCGTAGCCCATCTTGATGATGTTCTGCTGGGTCTGGCAGCAGCAGTCCTTCAGTGCAATGGTCATCTGCAAGTTACCCTGAGAGATGGCATTGATTACTCGCTCTGCCGAATAACCAACTTGTCCGCTTATCTGCTGGATGCCTGCCTGAATGCCGCAAACAGAAGACTGCAATGCGTTGAAGTCGCAGTTCAAATTAGCCGCCAACGTCTTCAAGTCCTGGTTGTTGCCCTGGATTGCGCCCATCAGCAAGTCGCTGTTGTGGTTGTCGCTCATCTGATTGCGAAGGCTGTCAATCTGAGACTGGATTTCGGCACGCTGTACGTTGCCGTTCTGTCCGTTCCAGCCATCACCGTACATGAATCTGAACATTCCTAACATCATCATGTAGGCGAAAGGGTTGTTCCAGCCTCCACCCATACCACCGTTCATTGCTGCCAGCATAGTCGCTGGATCATTGTCTCTACCTCTAGCGAGCAAGGCTGCTGCTAGGTTGTCATTGCCACCGTCCCCAGTGCAATAGACTTTTTCGATTGTGTCTGCCATAAAATTTTGAGTTAATTATGTCGTGGAAGCCAAATATTGGAATCCGCTGCAAAGTTACTCTGATTTTTGGCTCGCTCCAAAAAGTTAGTGCAGGGGTATTTATCGAATTGTTGTCAAAGAACGCTTTTGGTTATTTTCTTTTTGTTTCTTGATTAAACACAAATCGGCTCAACGTCCTTGTTTAGAAGGGTCGCTTGTGCCGTGGCAAGTCGATAAACTCGAGACGTGCTGAGATAAGTGTAAGCCATCTTACAAAGATGTCTCACTGCTGGAACGGTGCGGTTTAATACGGTCGCAGTGGTCGTTATGCTGAATCCTGCGTGTATCATCTGCTCAACGACCATACATCGTGTCATGACGAGGTTTTCGGTTCTCGACTTGCCGAGAACGTCTTCTCTCGTAATGCTCAACTCTCCGCTCGGCAGTTCGATGGCGCAACACTTGATTACGTTGTCTATAACTCTCCATAGTTCTTTCTCCTTGTCATTCATAATAAAATGTTTTAATCGTTCCCTAACATCGAATCAATCATTCCATCAATGGCTTCATCGGTCATGCTCTTCTTAATAGAAGGATCTGCGCCAATTGACTTCATCATCATAGCTACCCAGGGGTTGTCACTCTCCAGCGTGGATTGTATCTGCTCCTTGTATGCTTCGTGAAGTTCGCCCGATTCCTTAAAATCCAAGAGAACCGTGCGCAAGGCTTTCACTGCGTAGTTATCCATCAGCAAGGGATTGTCCCTTGCCGATGATAATTTAGTAAGAAGCACAGCAAGTGCTTCATGTAATTGTTTCTTATTCTTCTTCATATCGTCTCATTTTTAAATTTCCAAAGTCTGCACTTAGAGTTCAATATGGTTTATCCCCATACTTCGGCTCCTCATACACAAGACCATGCTCATCTACATAAGCCTTGGCTTCTGAGTATGTGTCAAACTCTACTGCGGTGGCACCTACTGCTGGGAACACCTCAGCATTGTCACCCTCCTCTGTGAGAGGGAACACCATCTTGGTTCCCTCATGTACTACCTTATACTTCTTTGTTAACTTATTCATATCTTATTTCCTTTCTTTTTAATGTTAAACTTATGATACCCTTATGCATGAATGATTGAGACAGTGTAGCCTTTCTGCTGCAATGTTTCAACTGCGGCATCTGATGCTGATGTTCTGTTACCTGTTGCACTAATTACTTTATACCATTCTTCATCTGCAGGAAATGGATGCTTTACACATTGAGTTTGATTTATAAGCATTTGGTCTATATTATTAATTTTAGGATTTCCTTCTATTGCTAAGATATATCCATTTGTATCTCGATTTGACCATGTTAGGTCTGCAGTTCCAACAGCTGATAGTACATAGGTTGAACTTGGAAGTTTTGCAATATCGCCATTTATGTTTGCATTTTTTAAAGAAATTACGTTAAGTGAATTTAAACCATATAGATATTTGACATTACCAGTTACATTATTCAACATAATAACTTTAGCACGATTTAAACTTCCAACATTAGAAAGGTCATTGCTTATATTTGTCTTTTCAAGGTTTAAATTCTCTAGGAGAGTCAAATTAGAAAGGTCTACTTTTCCAATAAGACAAAAATACCTATCTATAAGTCTTTTTATCGACTTACTATAATTAAAGCAAGACACATCAATAATGCAATTACTTCCCTTGGTTTCAATCTCTGTAATATCATATTTTGATGTGACAGATATTTCATAAGTACCATTGGAGAAATGCACTTCATCCATATTCTCTGGACCTAATGTTAAGGTCTTGCCAATATTATTTGTGTCAGTATTATCAAGGAAATAACCATCTCCAATAATGGAAAGATTAAGTTCTTTCTTTGCTTTTAACCAAATGCTACGTTTGGAAGATGGGGCATCAATTACTTTAATTCTAAATTCCCCTAGTTTTAGAAGGGTATTGTTATTTACAACACCATTTAATTTTGTTACTAAACATTTTCTCATAATATTCTATATATTAAATTAAACATTTTTGATTCCATAAACTCTATATGCAGAATAACTGTCTGATTCAAATTTCAACTCAAATATTTTCTTTTGGTTTTTAAAATCATAAATCCCTATATTTGGTGTACCTGCACTTCTTAAAGAACCCCATGATACTAAAAATATGCCATCTACAAGTATATCTACAGAACCCATATAACGACCTCTATAAGACTGATACGTGAATGAATTGAAGTTCTTGACAGCTTTATTCTCGGTATCTATGTTAAATTCTACAATTCTTGACGAACCACTGGATTTATTGTCAAATAAAGTATATAAACCTTCATTATTTACAATAGCATCATGGCATTCATACCACTGCTGCTCAGTAGTAGTTTTTATACGCGTTTCAACATCATAGTTATAGTTACTACCTCTGTTTCCTCCAATTTTCCAAAGAATATCGCCTATAGTACCTATATGAGTATCATCTGACCATGTACGAGAAATTACAAGAATTTGGTTTGCCTGTTTGTTATTTAGCACAAGATTATTATCTTTATCAATACAGATAGTATTATTGTGCAAATAGTCTTCATTATTACCTTTGTAATGACTATCTTTCCAAAGCTCTGGGTAATCTTCTGATTTCCATAACCAAACACGTTTACCATTATATTGTTCCTCAACATGTAGTGATGTCACCGTCCTTTCTTCTCCATCTACTATAGTTTTTTGATTACCTACATATCTTTGAGATATTATATGAAGAGGATTTACAGATAGTACCAAGCAGTCATGAGGCTCTATCTTATTGCCTTCAGAATCTCTTATGTTGCCTTTAACTAACTCAAAAGTCTCATCTTTAGCCTTATATATGTTTAATTCACCATTTGATGAATTTAGATTACCATCAACGCCATAATAGTATTGTACACCGTTTTCTTTTATCAATCGAGGGCAATTTACCTTTTTCTTTAAATATCTGGAAACTAGCCCATTTGTTCCTAGCTCAAGAAGATACTCCGTCCCGCCTTCTATCGGACACAACACAAGTGATTTATAATAGTCGGAAAAGCTTCCGCTAATTGTAAATTTAGGAAAGTCTGATGGTAACTCTGATGAAGGTATTCCTTCCAACTTTACCAAATTAATCTGTGGGGAGCCTTCTAAATCTTCTACATTAAGAGAGTAATATCTACCACTACTTCCCTTTACATAAGTTGTAATTCCAAGCTCTATGTTTTCTTGTCCAACTTTGAGTTTTGGGATGCGAATAGCATCTTCTTCTTTTGAAGGAACATATTTTGCATTTACTATTCTTTCTGTATCAAGAGCGTTAAGCATTACTACCATAACTACAGAAACTGCTTTTGAGAAGTCTTGATTTTCTGATGCCTTAATTTGGAAAGTAGGCTTATAAGCAACATTCCTTACGTCTCCTAAGATGTTGTCATTCTTATCGAGAACCACAACTATTCCAGTGCCGAAATCATTACGAGTAAACCAATCACCCTCCTTGCATGGAATATTATTAGAGTAGCATCCAGTAGCTCCAGTTTTTCTTCCAATAGCATTAAAAACTTTAGTAGCAAAATCAGAATCATACGTTCTAATCTTGTTCTTGTCAAAAAGATTTTCCAAACTATAATCTACAACTCCATCAAGTTTAGATAATACTATTTCAGAATCATCTATAGGCTTTGAATCTACATAGTTTTTGGTAGCATATTCTATTTTATTTCCTTTTTGATAAAATTGCTCTACTTCCATTCCATTTTCATGGCGAATACCATCTGAGTCTCTGTAGGCAAGTACATTGTCTTCTGCATCAGTAACAATCTCAGTTCTACCCTCTGGGTCTTCAATATGGTAAAATTCTTCTGGGATAGTTTCTGACTTTACCTTATAGAGATAATGACTGCCATCAGGAGCAATATATCCAATCACCTTACCATCAGCATCTATTTCAATAGAAAGATATTCGTCATTGATTATTGTAGAAAGATGTGCTGTCCGCTCTTTGATGTCTGATATATCAATAATAGCATCGGAGATAAAAGTACTAATATCAATACCACCAACAACCATGTGACCATCATCAGCACGGAAACCACAAAGAACCTTGTTATCTGCATCAATAATAGCATAGATCCATTCCTCATTGGTTATTACAGAGTACATTTCGTGATTAGGGAAGTATGGTTCTCCATCATACTTGATTGCTGCAAGGATTCTGTTTTCTGCATCTACTACTGCAATGATATACTCATCATTAGAAATATAGAAGAAGCTGTCAGCAACATCAAGGTTTATCAATCCCTTACCATCTTCCTTTGGCTGGAAGGTTTTGAGGGTTTCGTCAATACTTGAAAGAGCTTCCTTGATAGCCTTAATATCATCAAGCCACTGAGCCTTGACAGCCCAACAAGTACCATCTTGCTGAATACCAAGAAGAGGATGATTAGCTGCATCAAGAATTACCCAAAGGAACTCTTCATTCTGCTCAACGTGATACATTTCGTTGAGTGGGAAATAAGGCTTTCCTGAGTCTCTGTAGATACCAAAGAGTACTCTATCCTCTGAATCAACTACAGCCTTAATAAACTCATCATTTTCGATTACTCTGAATGGAGTATCTTGAACATTTCCCTCCTCGTCCTTGATGGAAACCTTATCCGATAAGCCGCTGAGTTTAGAATCCTGCTGCTCTTCAATCTCCGCAAGACCAGCGAGAGCACCGCCTACCCTCTCGGCTGTGTTCTCTCCCACCTGCGTAGCGTTCTTGACCGCTTCTGCCTGCTGTTTAATTTCATCTATTGTTGCCATATATTAATCTCCTATTGCGTGAATGTGTGCCCTCATTCCTCTCTGCTGTTTCACTTCCCCTTTAGTGGTGAAGTGTTTGAGGTATTCAAGGGCATCTGATAAATATCTTTCTGCCATATCCATGATGTCGTTGTACTGCTTGTTGCTCGAAACGTCTTGAACATGGTCTGAATAATCGTCTCTGTGGCGCATTCCACCTGCTCGGCTTATAATTGTGCCATCGGCACGGAAAAGTCTCGCATACGTGAAATAAGCGAGTGCCTTGCGTATTCCGCTGGTGTACTTCTGCACCTTGGTTTCGTCTTGGCTGCAATCGCCCTCCTTCTTTGTGGTGTATTCGCCACCGTCCAGGAAGACCGCAGGCTGGAAATCGGGCAAGACTGAATCGCCCCACTCTCCCTGCTCGGTCGCTGCCTTGAAACGTTCCCACCCGATGGCTGGTATGATGTTCGTGTCCTCGCATTCACGAATGTATGCGTTCACCTCATCCTCATCTAGGTGTAAGCTGGTTGGTCGTGCCAGTTCCCGGAACTGATCAACCGTAATAAGTTGTTTTCTTTGTTCTCCCATAGTCTCAATCAATTAGTCTATCGTGTTGTTCCCTGCCGCCTCGCTGCTGATATACTTCAACGGCTGCAGCTTTGGGTCTAGGTCACGAATGGCTGGGTCGTACCAGCTAATGAAAATCTTCTTGAAGGCTCGCTCGATGAAACGCTGCTCTGTCGTCACCTCTCCGGCATAGTATTCGTAAGCGTCCTGCATAACTTGTCCGCTGAATCCCAGCTTGCCAATACGGATGGAGTAGAAGAGTTCTTGATGAAACTGTGCGTAGATGCGCTCGATAACGCTGCTGTCAGTTACGGAAAACTCTTTGTCGAAGTTCTTCGTAGGGAAAGCCACAACTTTTGGTTCGTCTTCCTCGTTTTCAACCTCTACAGCAAGAATCTTCGCTGTATTCTCGTCCCCTTGGAACTGCAAAAGGTCTTCATCGGAAATCATCTGTCCGCTCTCCACCTCTTCATCTTCCTCGTTGAACTTCGGCACGCCCTTCTTGGTTACGAGCATACATGATACGAGGAAGTTGTTGCGAACGTTTCGCATCTTCACGTTGCCCAGTCCCTCATCGGTCGAAATCTCCGTGATGGCTGAATCGTAGCTGGCTGTCGGATAGATAAACTGTCCGTCTAGGCTCTGCCACAGAATCTGCCCCTTGTAGCTGTCTATGCCGCCAGAGTTCTCAATCTGTTCAAGAACGATGTCGGGGTCGGGGTTGAATACGTTGATGCGCTCGATAGTCTTGTCGTTCACCATCAACCGCTTTCCGTTCCTCGTTTTCCTCTGCTCCCAGTCTGGATGCAGCAAGACGTGCGCCACGTTCCCCTTGTCGTCCGTCTCTTCCAGTCGGCAATTCTCAAAGGGTACGTGGCTCACGCTCGACACCTGCCCTAGAACGTTGTAGTTTACATGAAGGGCAAAGCCTCCAAAGCGTGCGAGGTCTTGCGCTACGTTCCGGAGCAAATCGTCTGCCGTGTCCCCTTGCTGGTTCATCGCCAACGCTGCTAGAATGTCGCTATCGAAGCCGTAGCCCTCAATAAATCGGGCATATCGGTTAAGGCATAGCATTGCCGTACCGCTGGCTTCCGTGATGCGTGCGAGGTTCTGCGGATATAGATTGTCATATCCGTATGCCTGCATCTTGAATCGGCTGATGTAGCCAATATCAACCCTTCGCTTTGGCTTTTTAACTGTCTTAACGTTCATATTGCTTGTGTCGTTTTACTTGTTGTTTTACTCTTCTTCCTTGCCTGCTTTTTCGGCTTGGTCGATGTCTTTCTTCTTGTCGCTGCCTGCTGCTTTTTCGGCAGGATCTTTCCCGGTGGTATCATCTGCACCGCTTTCGCTGCCTGCTGGCGGCTGCTTGTTCTCGATGAGTTCATCGCTGGGTATCTTCTGAAAGTAGCTTTCCATGTGTGGGTACTTCGTCAGATATTCATGCGCTACCTTGTCGGTCAGGTTCTCATTAGTGAAAATCTTACCATGGTAGAAATCCGGGCAGGAAATAATGAAACCTGCCTTCATAGCGTAATTACATGTTTTTGGCATTGCCTTTTCTTTTTTGAGTTTTAAATAAATTTCGATTAAAGCATCGTGGTAACACTGCTGGCAGGTTGTCGGTACAAACCGCTTGTGCGTTACCTCAAAATAGAGAGTTTCAATAACTGCCTTGTCGGTTGCATCAAAGGGACTGTCGAAACGTGCCTTCAACTCCCAGACCTTGGCTGTTGCTTCCTTGTATGTCATAGGCTACACTGATGCTTCCGTCAGAAGGCTCTTATACTTGGCTGCTGTGGTCTCGCTGTCTGTGTCGAAGAAGAAATAAGCTGCCTTCGGTACGCTCTCCTCTTCCAGCGTGATAAGCCAGCCACCCTCGGTGTCGTCTGAGTACTTGTCGTTCTCGCCTGCACTTGCCTTCAGTGCCTGCGCATATCCGAACACCTGATACTCTTCCTTTCCGTCCGCTCCCTTTGAAAGGTTGCGCAGGATGATAACGAACTTTCCGTTCGCCAGTCCGTCAATGATATTTGCGCAAACGTCAGGTGTGTTTGCCAATACCACGACTGCCACTGTGTTCTTCCAGCTGTTGCGATACGTGCCAACGGTCAGTTCGGTCTTGGTTCCAGTGAATGGCTTGCTGCCTTCCTGCCGGATAGCGTATGCTTTCTTGCCAGTCTTCAAAACTAATGTTTTAATTATATTGCCCGCTACAACTGACTTGGTGAAGTCGATGTCGTCTCGGTTGATGATAAGTCCATCGCCCTCCAGTCCCTTTGTTACTTGGTCTTCGCAAGGGATGATGATGTCCTGAGCGATAAGGCTCTCGCAAGTTGTTGCCATATTAATTCGTTTTAAATTGTTATATCCCCAACACCGTTTTGTGGGTGTTGAGGATTGTCAAAAATAACTTAATACTAAACTGAAAATTTGGAGCGATTAGTAAGCTGCATGGATCATGTCCTCTTCGAGGAGAGCCGTGCCAATCTTACCGGTAGCATAGAGATAGTTTCTGCGCTCCTTCTTGTCGAACCAGATGTCGAGGTCGCTGATGAGATTGTCTGCGTCTGTACCAATCATAAGGTGCTTAGGATTGCAGAATACCGCACGGTGTGGAAGGTTGATTGTAGCCTCGCCCTTCTCGTATGCCTTAATCATTCTGTCCCAGATGCCGACACGTGCAATCTTCACTCCGTTGTAGGTCGCTACTTCGAATCCATCGAACAACTTCTCCCATGGCATAATGTCGTGGTAGGTCTTCTTGAGGTCGTAGGTCAATGCGTCAGCAAGCGAGCGTGTCATGAGCAATACGGCATCGCTATCGTCTACGATACGTGTGTCTGCATCCATCAGGATGGTGTCTACAAGTGTAGTAGCCGCACCACTCTTGCGCAATTCAGAAATCTGCTCTGCTGCCGTAGCCTTACTGTTGGCTGCGATGGCGGTATGGTTCTTTGTCGCTGTGGCTGTAAAGATGCGCTTGAAGAGACCATCGCATACATTGAAATTACTGACATCTAAGCCTGCTGTCAGCTTGCCGCCACCTTCACCTGACAATGCTGCCTCCTTGTCACCAAGCCAGCCGAAACGCCAAATCATCTGCTCCATGGCTCGCTGGAGTGCATCTGCATAGATTGCCATAAAGTCGGTGCTGGTGAGGTCGCCAATGGCTGTACCAGTCTTCAGTGAATACTCTCCGATGGTTCCCTTTATTGCCTCGTAGCAAATCTTGACTGGGATTTCCCACTGTCCGAATTCCCAACGCTTCTGAGAGTTTGCGATACCCTTCTCCTCATATGTAGGGTCGCAACCGCCACCCTTCTTACCGACCATTTCCATCTCTCCGAGAAGAGCGATAGGGTCTTTCTCTTTGACCTTCTGAATGTTCACGAATGAAGAGAAGTCTTCATCGTTGTAGAAGGTTTCCTGCACGGCATCCTTGATGCTTGCGAGGTTTTCTGGCTCGAGTGTAAGGTTCTCAAGCTGCTGTTTTGTAAATCCTGCCATTATTTTCTTTTGATTTAATGGGTTAATACTTTGTTACTTCTTGCCCTTTTTGTGGAACTTTGCAAGTCTCTCCTTGATAGCGTTCTTACCTTCCTCGACAGCGTTCACGTTGTCGCCTGCGCCCTTGCCGCTTGGCTGTCGCTGCGCTGGCTGGTAGTGGCTGCTGTAGCCTGCCAGCACCTTCTCAGCACCGCCTGCCATCTTCACGGCATTCAGGATGCGCATGTCTTCTTTGCTCTTTGCGAGTTTCTGTGCGCCTGCCAGCTGTGCCTTGGTGTCGTTCAACTGCTGTTTGAGTGCTGCTACCTGCTGCTTCAACTTGGCTAAGGTGTCGTTGTCGGTGCTTGATGCGCTGCCGCCTTCACCGCCCTCATTGTCGTTGTCGGTGTTGTCTGCGGTCTGAATGTCGGTAATTACACCGTCCTCGACAACAATTGTCTTGCCATCGGGCATTTCAAACGTTCCGTCCGGACTTGCCTTGTCGCCAACTTGTGGCTCTCCCTCTTCACGCTCTACGGTCAGTGTCTGTCCGTCTGCTGTGTTGAGTTCCATCGCCTTTGGCTCTGCCTTGGCTTGTGGCTCTGCCACCGCCTGCTCTGCTTCCTCCAGTGTCTTCACGCCCAACTTGGCGAGAATCTTGTCGAGGAGAGAAGCCTTTACTTCTGTCTTTTTCTCCATTGCTTTTGGATTTTGTTGTTTTGAATTAATGAAATTTTCTATGTTGCGTTTTGATGCGCTTGCGCTGAGTGCTGAAACGGTGCTGCTGATAAGACCTAGGCGCAAAGCCTCGCTGGTGTTGATGAAGATGTCCTTATCCATAAGGGCTTGTATCTCTTCCCGGTCGCACTCGCACCGCTCTACGTATGCGTCCACCATCTTATCCTGCCACATCTGCATTTCCTCGCCCAGGTTCTTCAAGTCCTTTGCGTTCAGCTGGTCGCCCAACCCCCAGCCAGGAACCCACGGATTGTGCAGCAGGAAGGCAGCGTTCTCGTATGCCTTGCGGCTCTCCTTTGGTGCTGCGAGCATGATGATTGTTGCCATGGATGCTGCCTTGCCCTCTACGGTGCAGGAAATCTTCTTTCCGCTCTGTCGCAGTCTGTCGTATATCGCCCAACCTTCGACTACAGAGCCGCCATTGCAGAAGATGCGCATATCGATTGTATCATCGTCTTTCGGTATGCTTGCCGCAAAAGCATCTATATCCTGAAAACATACGCAATCACCTCCCCACCATTGATACCAGAACTTGTTGTCTTGGCTGTCGATGTCGTTGTATATTCTGAGTTTTGCCATTGAATCTTGATTTTTTAAGTTTTAAAACGCTGCAAAGATACGATATTTTTCAATATGTTTATCTCGTAAGCAGTTAATTTTTCTAAACAAGCCCAATTTTTGCGCTCTAAGCGGCTTTTATTGCCTTGGGTGTGTAACTTTACCACCTTTAAGCGAAAACCGCTCAGAACGCGAATCTTGAAGAAATAACTACCCTTTAAATCCTGCCGATATTCTCTATCGTCTGCACTCTCCGCTGGGTTCTGTTTATCTCTTCCACGCTCACTACTGGCTGTGGAGCCATCTGATACCCTCTAGCTACAGCTGCCGCCAGCATATCCATGCCGATGTTGCTGCCTCCGTTGTTTACTACGATAGGAACACCACCTCCTAACTGGTTGAATGCGGATAATATCGGACTGAACATTGAAGTCGCCTTGGCTGTCATTACGCTCTCGCCATTGGAAAGCCTTGCCGGAATGCTGTCGCTGGTTCCAGTTCCAGAGCCTTGGACGTAGCCACCAGTGGAAAAGCCCTTGACGAGTGCTTTTGCTCCTGCGAATGCTGCTTTAAGCAATGCGAGTTTCGCTGCTGCGTCTGCCACGCCTGCCCATCCGAGTTTAGCTAAGCCTCTTCCTAGGATTTCAATGTATTGTGCCTCCATGGCTATCTCTACGGCATCCAGCAAAGAGCTAAGTAAAGATTTCAGAAAAGAATGAAAAGATTTATCTTCACTATTAAAGAAATCGACAAAAGCATCTCCAACTGCCAAAATATAGCTTTTCATGTTTTGAAGTTGTTCTTCTGTCAACTGCTTCTTTTTATCATTCTCATTCTTTTGTATTTCCACGTTAGTATCGCTCAGGTCTTTCTGGAGCTGTTCCTGAACGGCTGCATAGTCCTTGTATGCGTCCAGTTTGCTCTGAAGGAAAGCCTTGTATCTCTCCAGCTTGGCTGTATCGTCTTCCTCTCCAGTGCCACCGTTCATGATGTCCGCATCCTTGCGAGCCTTCTCTGCGTCCTCGAACTCCTTGTTGAGTTCGTCCACAATCTCCTTCGCTTGGTTCTTGATGTCCGCTTTCGCCTTTATCATGATGTCGAGAAGTTTTGCCTGCATTTCCTGCGCCTTGTCTGCTCCGATTTGCCCTGCCGCCACGTATGCGTCAATGCTTCGTGCCACCATGTTCTTCTCCAGCTGTTCGAGGTCGTTGCTGTAGTCTCGCTCGTTGTCGTACATGCCTGCAAGGTATCGCTTCTTTGCGTCCATTACTTGCTCGTTGTACTTATACTGGATAAGCGCAATCGCTTCCTGCAATTCCTTTTCCTGCTTCTTCCTGCGCTCTGCTTCCTCCTTTGCCGCCTTGTCGGCTGCTGCCTTCTTGGTCTTAGGGGTAGTGCTGGCGATATTAGTGCCGTCCTTGAGCTTTGTATTGTCGGTTGTGGCGGTCGCCATGGATGGCGCATCTGCGCTGACTGGTATCTTGATGTTAGCATGGTTAAAAGTATTCTTCATGCCACCCACGATAGCATCAGCCATTCCGCTGCCGAATTTCTTCAAGTCTCCCCAAGCCTCCTTCACGGTATTGCCAAGACCCGAAAAGATGGAATTGAAGCCGTCTCGCATCTGCTTCACGTCAAAGGAGAAAAAGCCCTCAAACATCTGCAACAGTCCCCTCACTGGTCTTGCAACAAGCTTAATGGCATCTATGATGATGTTGAAGGCAAGCAAGGCAACCTGTCCGACAGACTTAAACGCAAAGCCTATCAACTGAATCAATCCCCTAAATGCCACGCTTTGGTTATAGAGGTTGATGATAGCCCTCAATAGTTTCGTTAGATGGTTGCTTACGAATGTTGCCGCCTGAGCCTTCATCATTTCAAAGCCGCCACCAGTAACGTCAAAGAGTGCACTTGCGGTATCCTTCAAACGCTTGTTGGCTTCCACCTGCTTTTCCTGAGCCTTGGCAACATCACCGGATTGTTCCTTGACCTTATCCATGTTCATCTCAATGTCTCCGAGGGTCTCGATGTACTTTAGTCCTGCATCCTCGCCAGGACTTCCAAATATATCTGCGATGGCTGTTCCTACCTTGGCTGATGAAGCAGGGAACTCCTTTAGCTTGTTACCGACCTCCTGCATGATGTCGAATGTGGCTTTGCTACCGTTTTGCAGTTCTTTCTGAACTTTCTTGCTTGATATACCTATGCCATCCAATGCGGCTGCTGTTGCGGTAGTCATCTCTCGAAGTCTAAGATTACCCTCCTTGATGGTGTCAAGACCCTTATCAGAGAATATTCCCTGCTTGGTGGCGTTGGTTGAAATTGCCACGAATTGCTCCGCATTCAATCCAGCCTCCTTCAGGTACGTTGGGTATTCCTTCACGTTCTCTAGGAACTCATCACTAGCATTCGCACCAGCCACAAAGCCATCTTGCAAGAGCTTTAGCGATTCTGATACACTGATGCCAAACTGCTTGCTCATTACATTTGCGGATTGCAAGGTTTCGCCAAAATCCACGCCAAACGTCTCGCTGATTGCCAAGGCTTGATTTCTCACTGATTTCATTTCGTCACCGAAAAGCCCAGTGAACTGCATGGTCTTGCGTGTGGCTTCCTCTATGCCCTTGTTGTAGTCATAGAACCATTTGAAAGCCATTCCGACACCAGCCACACCTGCCATGGCGAGGAAATAAGGGTTGGTCAATAATGAAAGAGCCGTATTTTTCAACGCACCAAACTTTACCTTTAGGTCTTCCACGGACTTTCCCATTTCCATAACCTTTCCGATTCCAGTATCATCAACAACATCAAAACCGAAAAACTCGGTATTCTGCAGGTCGTCAGCCGCCTTCATCATTGAATCGTAATAGCTGCCGACACTGCGCTGGAATCTTCCAGTAGCCTCCTCAGCCTCTTTCAGCTCCTCTATCAAGTCTTGGATATGCTCCTGCATCTCCTGACCCTTGGAACTATCACGCTCGGCACGGCTCATCTCATCGTAAGCCTTGGTGGCATTGGAAAGCTGGGCACGCAGCTGCTTCAAGCTGCCTTCCTGCTCGTTCTCTGTGCGCACGTTGTTCTGGATCTCCTTCCGCAAGGTGCGCACGTTGTACTGATACTCCTTGATGGTTGCGTTGATGGCTTCCGTCTGCACCTTCATCTCGTTGGTCGTGATGGTCTTGTCTTTTTCCTGCTGCTGCAAGTCCTTGATGCTTGCCTTCAACTGGTCTATCTTCTCTTTGTATCTGATGATGCCATAGATTGCATCCTCGTACTTGACCTTGATGTCAAGTATCTGCTGTTTGTCTTCACTTACCATAGTTCTTTCTTTTTAGTTGTTCAACTCTATCATTGTAACCTCGCAATATCCGCTGCTTGTGGTCTTGATTTCTAAAACCGCAAAATACGCTCCGTACTGGGCAAGATACACTGGCTTCGTTTCGTCAAAATCCAGAATCTCCAAATCGGAAAGGTTGAACCGCTCCACAATGTGGTGTGGGTTCGCCACCGTCTTTCTCAACTTTTCCAGCTTGTTGTCGAAGATGTCCTGAAGGTCGATGTTGAAAGCCAATTCCGCATAGCCGGCATCGTTCTTCGTCAGGTTCACTATTCGGTCTTTACATGCCTTATATTTCGTTGCGACTTGGGTGGTGAGCGTTGTATTATTAAACGTGTATTGCTTGCTTTCCCATTCGTATATCGGTATGCGGTTTCCGTCCGTGGCTGCAAATGGTAGCGTACAGACGTCTTGCGTATACTCAAGCGTCTTGTTGTCTATAGTCATATCCGCATCGTGCTGCTGATATACGGTGTCGTCTTCCTTCCACTTGTAGATATTATGCTGGCAGTAGTCCTCTACGCTGAAATCGGTCTGCCTTGGATGGTTGCTGGCTTCGCTCGGGATGAGCTTCTTCGTCCAGTCCACCGCTTGTGCCTTGGCTTCCCAAAGGTTCACGATGTCGGCAAACGTAAGTGTTCCACCGATAAACCGCTGGCTTGGAAACGTTGATGTCAGAATGCAGATACACTTCAAGAAATCCGTCACCTTGATGTCTGGAAGGTTCTTGCCGATAGGGAAATTACCACCGTATGGTACTTCATCGCTCTGCTTGATGCTGGCAGTCAACCGTCCATTGTAACACCTCAATCCAATTAATGCCTGATTTTTCGGGTGCTTCATTTCAAAGGTTACGATGTCGCCCTCTTCCAAGTCTATCTCCCCTCGTCCTGCTACAAGGTGTATAAATCTGCCGTTTACCTTATCCGATTCATAATCGGTCACATATTTTCTAGAAGTTTCATCCTGCTGCAACCCTGCAATATATGGAGTTTCCGTCCAAGTTCCGTCATTATTTCGATGTTTAACCTTCATCTCGATGTAATTCGGTGGATATGAGTAGAATGCCTGCGACTCAGTGCTCCCCTCTCCAAAACTCCATGATTTGTGCCCACTAGGAGTAACCTTCGATGCGTCCCACGACCAGTTCATCTGAACATCGAAAATCATCTTACAGGCAATCTTTACATTCAGCTGGCTGTATCTGTGACCAATCTCCAGCCCATCGAATACCTCCGATAGGCTCGTTGGCTGGAAGTCGAGAATACCGAGACTATCTGTTTGGAAAAAAGTGCCCTCCAAGCTGCCTACAACCGTCTGCGCATCTGCCTTCCTTGTAATCAACGGTACAGTAAGTCCCTTTATGATTTCTTTCGCTTGATTGCTCCAGCCGAATGCCACACCAGTCTGTGCCGTAATCAGGTCTAGGATATACTTTGCCGTGACGCTTGGCTGGATTGTTCCATTGCTCCAGGAACTACCAGAAGAGCCACCTCCACCAAAAGAGCCGCTTCTATCAAACGTACCACTTCTCTCTCTCGCATTGCTCTCAGTCTCGCTTTTACTCTTAACGAGAATGGTCGTGCCAGTGCTGTAAGCCTTGATTGCGTTGACGATAAGCCATTCCGCTGTGGCTGGTGCTTGCAGGTCTACATCGATAGGCATGCTCTCGCTCGTATATTTAACGCTGTACGCTCCGCCTGCCTGCACTTGGGACAACTTACCGTCCGAGAGATAATAAGCCGCCACAGCCGTGCTTATCGCCATACTTATCATCTTATCTACCGAAGGCTTGATGTATACTAGGAGACCGGAAGGCTTGCTCTTTACAACATTAATTTCTGTTTCTCCGGCTGCAACATCATGCGTTCCCCATGGTGTTGTCTCTCCGGTCATCGTATCAAGTGCTCCGTATTCGACAGAGCCAGCCTTCTCTGCCCGAACCCTGATGGATATTGTCTCCATGGCAACGCTCGTTTCGAGATTGGCGATGCACGCTCCTGCACTCACGAACATTCCGAGAATAGGATCTGGAGCCGGCAATACCGGATAAGTTTCTTTTTCTGTCTTTCCGGCATCATCGGCAAGGCTAATAACGTTCTTGTTGGTGTCGAGTATTGCCCATGTCCTGAATTGTCCCTTTCCTAAAACCTTTCTGATGGTGGCTCTCATTCCTGCCTCGAAAGGTATGATTGCACACTGGTATGTCTCATCGGTCAAAACCTCGCCCGATACATACTTTCCGACCTCTGTTCCAGTTCTTATCTTACCTTCAACGAGTGAATATGTCGTGTCACTGTTCCCTCCTTCGGTGCGGTCATATCCATACCATTCATCGCTTGATGTCTTAGCCACTGCCGTTTCGTATCTTCCATAGAATACTCCCTCCGTTATTGCCTTTTCGTAGGTGTCGTAGCTGTTGTTTTTGGTGAAACGCAGATACTTCGTGCAATTCAACTCGTTCAGCTTTAGGTCGGACGATTGCAGCGTTGCCAATGCTTGGAACAATCCCCAATAAATCGAAATTTCTATGGTTTCCTTTACGCTCAGAACGCTTGCCCTTCCGCTGTGGATAATCTCCAAGCCGTTTCGGAAATAACGTGCTGTGTGGAAAATATAGGGGTATTTGCTGCTGGTGCTCGGTTTCCCTGCAAACTCCAGCACAGCCATATTGTGCGCTGTCTTGGGCAGGTTGATGGTATATGTCGTGTTGGCGGTCATTTTCGTGATGTCACGGAAAAGATTGCTCTTGATGTCGAGCGTGATTGCCGAATCCTCGCTCATATCCATCAAGATGCCATCGATGTATAGTTGCTGGTCTGTCATAGCTGCTGAATCTGTGTATTGTTAATAACTAGGCTGCAGACGAAATCCTGCAACTCTGCTTTTGTCTTGGTGTAGGTTCCTGCCTTGATTGTCACACTCTGCCACTTGTCGCCACCGAGGTACATATCCACGACCGGGCTGCTGGCTAGGTCTTGAAGGAAATCGAACGTCTCGCTGTCTACCAATGGTGCGCAAAGTGGTATTGTGTCCTCTCTGCCGTAGCCCTGCCTTCTGCCGTTCGCTCCGAGGTAGCCGAATATTGTGTCGTCATACTCTCCGAGGTTGTTGCGTACAAAGCTGGTGTCGCTGCTTATCGCCCTGCTCTCATCGCCTTGCGTGAATAGCCAGTAGCGATAGAAGCCGTGTCGGTCAACCCAACGCAAATAGATGCCCTTCTCCGTGTTGTCGGTCTTGATGGCTGCCAGTTCCGTATACTTGTCGCTGGTCTTTAGATAGAACGTGAAATCAAAGGTTGTGTCGAAAGTCGCCTGCTGTATCTTTCCGTCATAGTCCTTGATAGAGTAGGATTTCGCTCCTGCCTTTAGAACCTTGCTGGTAATCTCGAAAATACCCTGCTCTGCGATGTCTAGGTGCTTATTCGTAACCCTTCCGTCCGCATACACAAGAAGGCTGGTTTCCTCGTTGATGTATAGACCGAAGGAGAATGGAAAGTTCGTGAACCATGTCAGCTTCTTGTTTGCGTTCCACGTCTCTCCTGCCCTCATCGCTCCCCAAACGTAGAAGGTCGTGTAGCTGAATGTCGCAAGGTCGCTCCCCTCGCTGTTCTTGACCTTCACGGAAACATCGAAAACTGCCCCGAGGTTGCTCTTCTGGCTCTCCCTGCTGTAGTCGATGTTTCCGAAGCTGATGCCATCGAAGAGTGCCTGCACATACTCCCGGTAGTCCATGATGCAATTATCTGCAAACGCTTCCACGCTGTACGTGTACGTCTTGGTCTCCCTGCTGATGGTTGCCTCGATGCTCGCAACACCCGAGCCGCTCGCCTTGATGATGCAAGGCAAGAATGCGAAGCCTACAGCGTCCGGGTATTGAATCGTGATATTGTTTTTCTCTGTCTGTCTCATACCGTTTCATTGTTTAGTTTGATACTTCCCACCGACTGGTGGATTAAGAAAATAAGTCGCTGCCCCAGCCGCTTCATCGTGTCGGGCACAACGTTGCTGTATACGTCAGCCCTGCCGCCAGTCCGGTGCAGTTTAGAACCCTTGTTGGCGATGGTGTGGGCGATGGCTCCTGCCATGCTCATGTCGCCACGCTCTTGTGGAGTGTACTTGTGTGCCCGGTCGGTCTTGTAGGGTATAGGTGTACCGTGCAGCCCCTTGTCCTTCATCCATTGCCGGATGATGCCACGGAAGCCGTATGGTATCTTTCCTGCCATTCGTCCGGTCTCAAGCACCCCGAATGGCTTGTGTCCCCAGAGGATGGTTTCTTCCTCGCTGGGCTGCTCCACCTTTAGGCTCGCTATGGTGCGCCCCGATGCGTTCTGTCCGTTGATACGAATGTGGTTGATGATAAGCTGCCGTGCTCGCTCCACTTCCTCACGCATGATGAGCGATGCCGCCTTGGGGTCGAATTGAATGCCTCCCTTGCTCATACCTCACACCCTCCTATGCTCTGTGTCAGCTGAAGGGAGTACATTACGCCCGACACGATCGTGCTCAAGCGCTCGATGATTGTCTCGTAGTACTGCTGCCCCTCCAGCGGTTCGAACTGGTGCGACTGGTTGATGGCTCGTATCATCCTTGCCCCTGCCACCTTCATTCGGTCGATGCACTCTCCGTTGTCTTCTCCTTCCGCTCCCCTCGGTACGGTGTCGAGATAAGCCAGGGCAACGTTCACGGTATCGTATACCCTGCCGTTGCGTATCTCTGTCGTGCCGCTGGCTGGGATGATGCACACGATTGCCGGATAGTTCAGTTTCTCCAGTTTGGTGTCCGCAGTGTCCCAGTCCTCAAAAAGGTAGGTGTAGTCTGGTAGCGTGTCTGCTGCCAGCTGTTTCAATGTTTCTCTGATTGTTGCCATAATTATCTGGATTTACGTTTCATTTCCTCTGCCTGCAACTTCTGCAGGTTCCGCTCGTATACGCTTCTCTTGTTATCCATTTCCATGCACTTGTAGATGCGAAGCCATGGAGTTTTTAGAACCTGGTCGTGGTCGCTGATGCCCATCCTTACCGCATACCAGTCCAGCATGCCGAACAGTCCGAACCGCAGGGTATCGATGCCTGCCTCCTTCTCCAGTCTCGTTGGCTTCGCTGTGTCTGTACTTTCGAATAGCTTGTTGATGCGCTCCACCTCTGATGTTACCCAGCCGATGAGCATAACGACATCAACCGCCCTAGCCTGCTCCACTTCCTTGTGGCTCAGACCGAGGACGGTTGTCACTATCTGATACAGACTTTCTTCGCTATCTGATAGCTGGGAAAGGTCTATCAGCTGCCCGATGGATAGCTGGTTGAGATTGGCGGGCATTGATTTTCCTCCGACAAACGCAGGTCGTGGCTGCTTGCCGATTTTATAGCTGGTGTGCCTAGCAACTGCCAGCCAGTACTTGAATGTAGTGTTAATATCCATACGCTTTATATTTTTTGTCGTTATCTTTGCCTTAATACGTGCGCCCTAGCGGTTCCGTGGCTTGTTACGGATAACTTCTTAAGGGCTACATATCGTATTGCGTCTATGCCGTGGTTGAATGCGTCTATAGGCTGGTTCGTGGTCTCTCCATCCCTTGACTTCTTCCACTTGTATTGCTGCATGTTCCCGATGATGCCGTGGCTGCGTCTGGTTATGTTGATGCAGAAACGCTTCAAGATGTCGATACCGTTGTTGATGCTGTCCGCTCCCTTAGTGCTTGGTATTATCCACAGACCTTGGTTGTGTATCTCCTGAATGCTCTTAGGCTCTGCCGAATCCGCAATGATAAGGTCTCGTTTCGTCCGTCCGTTTTCCTTGCATCGGTCTGCGATGTCTTGGTTCGTCAGCCCCGGCTGGTAGATTTCCTCATCCACCCACAACTCTCCGTGCGCCAATATAAGGTGCTCAAGTGCTGTCGGGTCGTTTGTAAATCCGAAGTCCAACCCCCAGCAATCCATCTTCCACTCATCCCTTGGTGGCAGCTTGTCAACGATGCCCCAGTTGGTGAAGATAAGCCCGGTAATCTTTCCGGTCAATCCTCTAGCGTACACTCGCCACAGTTCGGGGTCGTCAATCTCTTCAATTTTCTTGTGCTCGCTCTCTGTAAGGAATCTGTTGTTTCGGTGGTCGCTCAGGATCAATCTGCAATCATCCCTTCCGATGATGTTGTTGTGTACCCAAAACCTTGCGCTTGGATTGTAGTCGATGAATACCTGCTTTCGGGTTCGGATGGCAAGCTGCCAGAACACTTCGTATGGCACACCGTTCGCCTCGTTCACGAACAGATAGTCTCGCTTACCGTTCTTTGCGTCCTGCGCATCTTGATAACTCTTGAACTCGATGATTGAGCCGTTCTTGCCTCTGTAGCTGCTGTCGCTCTTGTTGTTCTTGAACCAGTCCAGCAACTCTGCCCTTGTGTGCAGTATGGTGTCGAGGTCTCGCATGGCTCCCACTTTCAAGTTCGGGAGGTCTTGACCGCACACCGTGATAATTGCCATGGGGTGCTCAAAAGAAAGCACTATAAGACGCTGCATGATGGTGTATGTCTTCCCCGAGGACGTGCCTCCTTGGTTTACGAGAAACCTTGGCTTCACGTCCGCATTCGGATCATACAGTTCACCAATAACGTCAAATAGTGCCATTCTTTCAAACAATAAAAACTTAAAACAAAATTATGGTTAAATTATTCTTTATCTAAGCCCTCACGCTCGATTACTTCCTGCTCGCTTGATGCGCACTGGTGTCCCGAGTTGATGTAGCGTACCTCGATGCCGCCTTGGAAGCCTGCGTTCAGGTCGAGCACGACCTTATCAAGTCCGAGCAGCTTACAAATCTGCGTCTCTGCCTTGATGATGATGTCGAGGTAGCGTGGTTCTCCGAATCCTCGCTTCTCGGCATCGTACATTATCGCCTTGACGGTCTCGATGGAAATCTGCTTTCCTCGCTCATCTACGACTGGCAGTCCCTGCTGGGTCGATGTCTTTTCGTGGTAGTCTTCCTTGGACTTCTCCCAGGCTTCCCACGCTTCACGTATCACCAGCTTCAACCTTGCCACCTCGCTGGTTATTTTCTCGTCTGTGTCGGTAAGTCTCTCTTCCCTCCACTCCTTCAATAACCGCTGAATGTCGCAGTGCGCCTGATTGTATTTCGGTCTGTCGAGCCGCTTGCGAACCTCTGCCGTGATTTCTCGCTCCGTCCACCCCTTGCGGTATAGTGGTGCGATAATCTGCAGGCGGTTCTCGATGTCGATTTTCTGTGCTCGATGTTTGTTATTATTACCTTGTGGCATAAGTCTATTTTTTACGTTTCTTTCTTTTTTTTGGTGGAGTGTAATTACTCCCTCTTTCCTGCGGACTAAAATCCATTCCGCACGGTGCAAGATACCATTTTCCGAACGGTTTCTTGTTTGCGACCTTGCAGGCTGCATAGTCCTTCGGTCGCTGAATCTTACAACATTCACATCCCATAGTTATTTCTTTAAAATTTCGTTTCCGCTCCCTTGGCGGTTATTTTCTTCGAATTTTGCGTGTGTGCCGCTCTCTCCGCAAACTGGTGTAGTTTATCAACCTTGAAGAGAAAAGCCGGCACATCGCAACTATTCGACCTACTTCTTAAACTCGTCTATCTTGACTGCTTTCTCGCCAGTCAGCTTTTCCCATCGTGCAATGATAACATCGCAATAATGTGGGTCGAGCTCCATCAAGAACGCATTGCGGTTTAACTGCTCGGCTGCGATAAGCGTTGTACCACTGCCACCGAAGCTGTCGTAGACATTCCAGCCTTCCTGCGATGAGTTCTGAATAAGATATGCGAAAAGTGGAATAGGCTTCATGGTCGGATGTTCAACACTCTTTGTCGGTCGGTCAAACTCCATAACGGTCGTCTGTTTTCTGTCGCTAAACCAATTGTGGCTTGCTCCCTTCTTCCATCCATACAAGCAAGGTTCATGTCTCCATTGATAGTCTTGCCTTCCTAATACCATAGAGTTCTTTACCCATACCAAATTCTCTCGCAGCTCCAGGTCTACCGTATTGATAAGGGCTTTACGAAACCAAAATGAGTAGCCATCGCTGTGGAATATATAGAACGAAGCACCTTTTTCCATATTTGCATTGGCAGCGTTAAATGCGTTTGTCAAGAATTCCTCGAATTTATCGTTGTCCATCTTGTCATTTAAGACGACCAGTCCATCCTTGCGATGTCCTTCTGTTGCTGCGCCATCATAACCGTAAGCCACATTATACGGTGGGTCTGTAAGATACAGATTAACCACTTGCCCCCCCATAAGGAACTTGACCTGCTCTGCATCCGTGGAGTCACCGCACATAAGGCGATGTTTTCCGAGTTGCCACAGTTCGCATTCCTTGCACCGCTGTGGGATTTTCTCTGTGTCCTCATCGAACTCATCGTCCTTTGCCTCCTTCTGATCCTCGTCTGCCTGCTCTCCATTTTTCAATGAATCAGGACTCATCCACCCTTGCAGCTGCCAGTCTTGAATACCCCAGTCCTTCAAGAGGTCGGTATTCCACTGGTTCGCCAGTGCATCGATGTCCCAGTCTCCGAAGCCTGCATTATCTTTGATGATGAATTCTTTCTTCTGCGATTCCGTGAGGTCTGATGCCTTGACGATGGTTGCAGTTGGCTGCTCCTTCCACTGGCTCCAGTAGTTGGCGATTGCCAGTTTCTCTGCATCGGTCAGCCGCTGGTCTGTGTCGAGAACGTCCATGATGGCTTCCGGTGTCATGCTCACGATGTGGCAGAGTGCCCTCGTTCTCATATTGCCACCCAGTGCCTTGTAGGTCTCGTCTACGACTATCGGGCGAAGCTGGAGCATCTTAGGAAATACAAGGATGCTCTTTACTAGCTTTTGGAAATTCGCCTCAGTTATGGTTCTCGGGTTCGCTTCGTTCTCGCTGACCCTCGATAGTGCGATTTCTTCTGTTTCCATTTTCTTCTTGTTTTAAGTCCGAAATACATGCTTACCTGATAAACACTGGCGCAAAGATACGACTTTTTTGCTTTAGTTGTTTGTTCTTTGCACACTTTTAACTTTTTCCAACACTTCGTTTTTGTATTATCCATCAAAGGCTCGAATGGTCTTCTGCAGGGTTGTCTGCGGTTTCTTCGGCTTCACTCTAACCGGGTATCCTGCACAGACCCATGCGAGGAGAAGTGCGTCTCTCTGGTCTTGGTTCATTCTCGGCATTTTCTCTCCTGCGCTTACAAAATAAGCAATTTCGTCCTGCGTGATTTTTCCGTCTTTACCCTTCCAGCACTTCTTTAGCGGCTTGATGATTTCGCAGGGGATATTGTAGTGTTTGCAGCACTCGACAATCAAGATTCCGGTCTGATGGTTCATTCCGGTAGAGCGTCCGATGGCTGCTGCCTTGACTGCTGTCATGAATCTGTTGAGCACATGCCAGTTGCTCTTATTGAGCCAGCCGCCTTCAATAACGACCTTAATCTTTTTGTGACTCTCGTTCATAGCCTTGAGGTAATCTATCAAAGCTGGGAAGTTCATTTTATAGGCGAGAAACTTCTTGTCGTCATATACTGCACCGACACCGCTTTCCTGGTTGTCGGGGTCGATTCCAATTATAACTGTTCCTTTTTCCATTTTTTTTCTTTGAATTACTTATTTTGTTCAAATTTCGCGTATAAGCGTTTATTTTGTTTTGCTGGTGTAGTTTATTATCCAACACCATTTACGTGCGCATATACGTGCGCACATGCGTTATTATCCCTCTCTTCCTTCTCTTTCTTCCAGATGGCATAATGCTTGTTGAACAGTTCGACTTCGTTCTCTGTCGCTTCTCGAAGTTCCTTGTTAACGCTTATACGCAGGTCGAAGGCTTGGTCGGTCACGAACTTCTCGGTCTCAATCTCATACTGGTTGCCGAATGTTAGCGTATCTTCGCTTTCGTTCTTGGCGATAAGTTCGCCTATGATTGCCAGCTCTCCGTCCTCGTCTTCCTCTCTGAAAACGTAGAGTTTGCCAATTTCAAACGTAAGTTTCGCTGGCTTCTCAATCTCCAGAGTTTTACGGTTCAACTTGCCACCGAGCCGCTCTTCAATGGTCTCGATATAGGCAGCAGGATTATCGCTCTTGACCCAATCGGATATATCCCATATCGTAGGGTTATCCCAGATTTTACCTTTCGTCAACGTGTATAGTCCGGTAAATCGCAATTTTGTCGTATCATCCTCGTAACTGTCGAATAAGCAAGTGGCTTGATAGTTTTCTTTCTTGTACTCCAGCACGTCTCCCTTCTTGAAGAACTTGCTCCAGTCTCTCATTTCTTTCGAAGGGAAGAGCAGAACTTCTCCTTCTTTAGAGACTTTTCCGTTCTTGTCGAAAAAGTGTTCTCTTCCATCTTCGTCCTCAGTCCAGATTGCTTTCGCACTGTCCTTGTCGTTTGCCATTCCACTGTGCCACACCCTTCCGCATTTTGGCGTGTACAATTCTGTACCATACTCTTCATCTTTGAGTATCTCGTAAATATCAATATCTTTCTGTTCCATTGTCTGAATGTTTTTATTGTTTATAACTTTACGTGTCCGAGTTTCTTGTATAGTTCCACCAGTTCTTGGGTATTGAGCCAGAAATCGGTGTTGCCAACGTATACGTAATGTCGGTGTTCGTCTGTTATGATTTCTATCTTTTTCATACTATTTCTGTTTATAATAAAATACCGAGAGCCGCTGTCGTGATTGTCGCCCATAGGAGCAATGCAACCATTACGCAGCCGCCAATCTTTCCTTCCTTGTCCAGCGTCTTCCACTGCCGGATAGTGTCTGTAATTGCTGATAATGCAATTACTCCAATCGTAGCAGCTACTACGATCATCAAAAATCCTATCTGTTGTCTAACCATATCTTCGTCATTTAAAAAGTTCCTGTTGCGGATGGATGATGTCTGCTCGCTTCTTCTTGGCTGCCCAGAGAAGGAGGTTGGTGTTCTTGGTTCCAGCATTCTTCTCGAGGTCTCTGATGATGCAGGTCAGGGCATCGTACTCCGCTTCTTTCTCATTACCGTAGAAGATGCCGAGCTCATCGTATCTGCTCGGGTAGGCTACCGGGCTGTCGTACCCATGCTTCCCTTTCTGAATGCTGTAGCCCCATATCCAGCCGAACTGGGTGTTGGCGGTCATTACCTTCCATCCCCAGTTATCTGCACCCTCTACGGCATACTCGATTACGTGCGGATTGATACACTCATCCTTGATGTTGTACTTGAAGCCTTCATGCTCTGCGACCGGCTTCTTGATGTCGTAGCTGTTTTCGGTCAGCCACTTGAACCATTCGTCCGAGGTCTTGAATACGAGACATGCGGCTCTGCATTCGTGGAAAAATAACTCATTCATGGCTTCTAATCTTTATGAAGTGTACGTCCTTGCGGTCTTCTCTTTCGGTGTTCAGGCAAGCAAGATTCCTGCACATAATGCCTTCACTCTTACCGTTCAAGATGCACTCGTTGCAGTTATATCCAGATAGACCTATATCCTCAACCACCTTGCAATTTACACCTTCAATGCTAATTGTCGACCCTACCGGGTATTCTGTCTTGAAGCATTCGTTGTTTACAATACATACTTCTTTTGCCATAATTCTTTTGTTTTAAGCGTTTAAAATCTGTTTGCTTATAATTTACCGCCCGAAGCGTGAAAACGTCCCAGAGCGGCTATTTTTGCCCTCATCCGTTATTTTTCGGGCTTCCAGTCGATGCCCAGCCGCTGAAGAACTCCACGTTCGTAGTATCTTGTCAGCGAATCCTTTGCAGGCTTGTTGTTCGGGTTCTTCTTCAAGTCTTCAAGGTTCTGCTGGATTACCCACCGGAACTTGCTGTCTTGGCTCTGCTGGCTCGCTGGCTGCTGGTGCTTGGCTTGCTCGTATAGTTCACCGATGCTCGGTCTTGCCGTTGCCGCAGGATCCTGCGCCTTGACTGCTGCCGATTGCGGCTGCTGGCTTGTGGCAGGATTGGTGTTGTCGTAGTTGCCCTCAAGCACCTTCGGAAAATACTTCCTTGTCATTACCCAGTCGTATGATGCCCAGGAATGCCCTGCGTTCAGATAGTCGCTGGCCATAGCCTTGTCGATGGCCATGTAAATCTTGGAAATATCTCCCTTGCAGTCCTTGAGCCTTCCTCTGATTGCCTCCTTGCGGTTGTCCGTCATCAGCGTCAGCCTTCGCATTGCGCTGTTGGTCTTGTCGTGCTGCTCGTTCCAGTAGTCCTTAATGGCTGCGTAGTCGATTTCGCCTTTCTTGGATTTCTTCTTCTCAGAACTTTTTTGCGGTTCTTCTGCAGCGCAAACGTTTTTCTCGGAAAAACTTTGCATAGAAGCTTCTTTAGAAGGTTCTAATATATTTGTTTCTTTAGAAACATCACTATCACTATCACTAACACTATCACTATCACTATCACTTAGGTATCGTGTCGTATCGTTTGGTATACATTCGTATACGTTCGTATCGTTTGGTATACATTCGTTTTCTTTGGTATCCTTCGTATTCGGTTTATTCCATCGTTTACGAATGTTCTCACGATTACGTTCGCATTTCTTTTGGTACTTCTGCTGATTCCTATCAATTTTGTCTTTGATAAAGACAAAAGCCATACGCACGACTGGTTCCAGATTGATAACCTCGCCATCCCTTGCGTATATGAAGAGTGCCCGGGTCAGTTGCCCGAGTTGCTCGTCCGTCAGCCCCTCGATTAATTGATAGTCTGATGTATATAAGATGAATGAATCGTTCATGATGCTTTATTCTGATAATGATAGTTTCTTTTCCAGCTTCCGTTTTAAGACTGTAGCCATACGGATTTTGTTCCGCTGGCTTGTGTCGGTCGGTGCTGTCACTTTCCCACCTAGGGAAATATAATTCTCCAGTTGGGAAATTATATTCCTTAGGTCGGTTTTTGATATAGGAACGCTAGCCATAAGCCATGCCTTTACTTAATGAGCAATCTTCTTGCTCCCTGCACCTGCTTGATGTAGGCAGCGCATTCCTCGGGATGGTCTGTCTGAAAAGCCTTGGCATCGAACTTCTCGCTTGTCTTCGGTGCTTTCCACGTTGCCAGCGTCTTGCCGTTTCCGTCCACGATGCTCTCTGCGTCCCCGAAGAACAGCTTCAAGTTGTCCTCAATCTCATCCTGCTCGGTCTCCAGTTTCTTGTTCTGAACCTTGAGTTCCTTGAGCCTAGCAATCTGTTCTAGTATCTCCTTCGTTGCAGTCACTTCCTTGCCAGCTACATGTAGAGGAGACTTTAGGAGAACGTCTTGTGCGCTGTAGGCTGGCGGCTCTTGGTTGCCCACGATGTAGTCAAGCCAGAACTTGGTAATCTCGTCACGCATCCATCCGAAAAATTCGGGGTCGAAGTCGATGTCACGGTAGCCAAACTCTCGTCCTGCAGTCAGCCAGGCAAGTGCTCCATCCTTGTATTCGCCAACTCCGAGGTTCATCTGTAGCTGGCAGAACCAATGCTTCGGAAGGTCGTCTGCATCTATCTGCATCTGCGTGGTCTTGCACTCGAGGATGCTCTTGCTCGCTTCGTTGTGCGTTGCCCCGGTTCTCCAGAAGGTGCGGTCTGGACTTACTCTCAGATACGGAGTATCGGTGTTCGTGATGGTGTAGTCGTCAGTCGATGCCTTGATGATGTGGCAGTGGCTCTCTCGCTTGAAGAACTGTGCCACGGCATCCTCCAGCAGGTGTCCTGCAACCATCGCAAAGTTCTCAACCTTTGGTGGGTCGATACCTTTCTTGCGTCTCCACAGCTGGTATGGTGTTTCCCATGGGTTCAGTCCCAGTACTGTGCCTGCCTCTGATGCTCCTATTCCCTTTGAGCGGTTCTGCAACCACTCCTCTCTGCTTTTGTATTTTATTATCTGTTTCATTGTCTGAATGTTTTATTTATCAAAAAAGAATCTTCTAGCAGCTGTAATAACGATCGTGCGAAGGAATTTATCCCTTCGCATTGCTTGAGCAATTCCATCTGCGAGGTAAGCGGTTTTACCGTGGTAAGCAATATGAAAATCGAATCCTTGGTTTCCGTCTTCATCTGCATCTCCAGTCGGCTCTATTGCAGCCTGCAGATAGCATCTTTCTTCTTCGGCTTCTTCTGACCATGCCTTGTAACCATCTGCGGTTCTGCTAAAGTACTTGTCGATGGTGCTCTTGTGTTTCTGATTGTTTTCTTTTTCTGCCATAATTTTTTACTGAATGTTTAAAAGTTGCCACGGCTTCCCTTGGTAGGTTGTGATGGGAGCCCACCCCATAGGTTGTGCCGTGGCGGTTCGGGCAAACGTTATAACATTATAAACTAAACTACTTCTTCGCTGCTGTGCCAGTCTTGCCTTGGCTGCGGCTCATTGCCTTCTCTGCCTTCTTCTGTGCGCTCTCGGCTGCTGCCTGCGCCTGCTGCGCGATGGCTTCCTGCTGCTTTGGCTTCTTGAAAGTCTCCTCTACGGTGGTCGTGCCTTCCTTGATGGCGTTGTATACACCAGCCAGCTTCTGAATATCCTCTGCCGTGACTTCCTCGGCTGATTTCTTCCCGATGTAGTCGAGCAGCATAAGGTCTGTTACCTGGTAGACTTGGAAGCAGGCTACACAGCTCTTCCACTGGCTCGGCACGCCAGCCTTCTTGATGTGCTCGAGTGCTTTTTCCTGCACTTCCTTCACCACGCTTGCAATCAATACCTGCGGCACGACCTTGCAGATTGCGTTACGCTGGGCGATCGCCACGGCTGCATTGCCAACCACCACCTGCATATCCTGCGAGTAGGTGTAGCCCTTCGAGGTCAGAATGCTTCGCTTTACTTCGGTAGAGTAGGCAACGTTGCTCTCTAGGTCGTGGCAGACGCCTTGTGCCGTGATGGTCTTTCCATCGTTTGCGATGATGCGACCAGCGATGCGCAGGTTCTTCCAGCAGGCGGAAATGATTTCCGTAAACCTGACACTAGGACCCTCGATTACTGTTGTCTTTCCGTCCTTGTCCTTGCGCTCCAGATGATAGAAGCAGTTGTAGGCTACATCATCGTCCATGGCTGCCAATGCTACCATATTCTGCTTGCACTGCATGATGTCTCGAGGAAACTTGTGCGCTGTGGCAATCTGTCCGTCAATCTCCGAGCGGTTGATAGCTTCCAGCATTTCGCCACCGCTAACATTGATAATTTCATTTTCCATAATTCGTTCTTTTTATTGTTCGACATAATCTTTTAATTAACTCTAGTGGAAGGCTGGGGATTCGAACCCCAGTTGACCCGAGTATTATTCCACCCTTGCCTGCTGCTGGTGGATGCCCTTCCGTTGCAGGGCGCACGCTGTCGTTTCCGCATATTACATGGTAAAAACAACTAATTAGATAACCTTTGAAATGAGTTTAGCGCGCGCCCTTTGCCCTGCCGCTGCAGGGTTTCAGCATATAAACTAAGCAAAAACTTATGTGGTCAAACCAGTTGAGCCATAAGGCTGTCGAGCCTGCTTTCCTCGAAGGCGTCCATCGGGTCTTGGTCTGCGTATTGGCTGTTCTCTTCCAGCCAATCATCCATAACGTCTTGATAGTTGACGCAGCCCTCGATGGCTTCCTCCAGCCGCTCGCTGTCGTTGTTGCTATTCTTGTGCGAAACGACCGCTGTGTTTCCGGTTCTGTCGCACCATACGCAGATGTCGCCTGCCTTGGTCTTGATGTCTACCCTTGCAACCGCTGGTCGCTGTGGATCACGGTCTAACTCCAGCCAGATGGCATCGTACATTGCCTCTTCGCATTGTTTGATAATTCTTGGTTCCATACGCTCTTACCGTCTGATTAAATAGTTAAAGAATGTCAGACGTGCGTCCGCAAGCGTCTGCTTGTTGAACTCGCTCATCGGGAGCACCGGAACTCCGTCCAGTGAAAGACAAAGCATGTTGTCGAACTCCCTTACCTGAATGCGTCTTTCCGCTTCCTTCATGGTTGCCAGTCGCTTGCTGTCCTTTCGCTCCTGCTCCCACTTGGCGGTCAGCTGCTTCGCTTTTTCGTAGGCATTCATCATAGGGCAATCCTCCAGACTTTTTTAATCTCGCTGCCCTCGAAAACCTTGCGGTTGTCGATTCTGCGGAACTTGACCTTAATCTTACCAGCCTGCAACCATCTGCGCAGGGTGTTGCGATGGATGCCCAGCACCTTGCAGGTCTCTGTCATGGTGTATCTGCCTGCATCCGCTACCTTTGGTTCTTCGTTCGTCATAACTAAGCCCTCCAAAAGATTAAAGTTACTAATACGATGGCAACTGCCAGGGATAATACTTCGTCACTTGTGATAATCTTGATAAACTTCTTCATACGCTCTGAATGTTTTAAATGGTTCCACTTGATTACTTGCGCACGGCTGCACGTCTCTTCTTTGGTGTTATCAATCCAGCCTTGATGAGGATAACACGCACATTCTGCTGGGTGCAACCAACACGCTGTGATACTGCGAGCATAATTCTGCTGTCTGAGGTCTCGGCAGGTGCTTTTGATCGGAAATCTGCAAACATCGCTATGATGTTCTTCTTTCGTTCGTCCTGCTGCTTCTGCAACGGTGTCCGAAAATCATAATTAAAATTTTCTCCCATTTTCCTTTGTATTTTAAATTATTTTGTTTATCTTTGCCAAAGAGTTTTTAAACTCGCTTTGAAATTCGAGTGCAAAGATACAATAAAATATTTATATTCATAAACATTTGTGTATATATTTATAAATTGTTTGCTTTAGTTTTATTTTATTTAGAATTAACTATGAGTGGAGAAGAAATGAAAACATATTTGAAGCAGAGAGGGTTATCGCTTGCTTCTGTTGCCGAAGAACTGGGTACAAGCCCACAAAATCTGAATGGCAAGTTAAAGGCTAAAAGTCTGAAATCGGACTTTATATCTGCAATAAAAGCAATCATCGACAGATGCGCCCCTCCTCTCCCTGCTGAGATGGAAGCGGCTGTTTTCGGTTCAAATGTTAATGGTTCGAACAGTCCTAATGTCTCCCAGTCAATAGGTAGTGATGCTGCCTTGGCTGCTGAGAATAAACTGCTGCGAGAACAGAATGAGTTCCTGCAAAGTCAAGTAAAAACGCTGCTTGCCATTGTCGGGCAGAAATAATTTAGTAACTTTGCAGCGCAATGTTGCAAATTAAAAATAGGAGATTAAGTTATGGGAGTATATTTAGCTTTCTTGTTTGTGGGAGTGCCTTGTATGGTGTTCCTCGCATTCTGTCTCACTAGAAACGGGAAAAAATGGCTTAGACAAAATAACTTGCTTTAGCCTATGGATGCATTCTTGTTATTTAACGTGATGGCATTGGGAATGACCATTGCATTCGGTATTTTCTTGAAATCAAAGAAAGGTCAGAAGTGGCTGCGTGAATTATAAGGTATGGTTAGTAAGTTAAACAAAGAGCACGACCGCAGGACGCTGCTTGCAACGTATCTGTACGGTGTCTCCAATCTGTTTATAAGCGGAACGGGCATTGGTGGGTTCTCACCATTGATTACTGGCGATGAGATAGGATTGTATAATATCCTTTTTATTGCCTTCGGTGTCATAGCGTCATTCGCCTTCGCTTATTTCGCTAATAATGTAATGAAGTATAATAATTCAAATGTTTAGATTATGGAACTAGCAACTTTATTTATGTTCATAGGTGCGGTTATCGGCACAGGTCTCGTAATTTGGTCTAAGACTAAATCGGGTCAGAAATGGCTGCGTGAACTTTAGTTCTCGCTCCAGGTACAATATCAACTAAAATTCTAAGTAACGATGAAAGATGAGGATTTCATAGAGCGGAAGGAGAAGGTTCTTCTTGCCGCCCTCGGGGAAAGCTGGCTATGGAAAGCCAGCAGGTTGATAATAGGAATCATCCCTCCAGTGGGTGCGCTTGTAATGCTGGTGCATTGCACCCTGCTCTCGTTCGGCATTCGGGTAAAACTCACGGAGTGGATATTCGACTGCTCGCTCTTCGGCTTCATTGTCTGGATCATCATCAGCCTAGCCTATGGCTTCTGCTGGGTGCATCGGGCATTCATTACCTACGGAGTGCTGATTTCATTCTGCATCGACTTTCAGCGTTCTTTCGGGTTCGGTGTCTTGCGCCAGCCGCTGCACCTGCAGATGGTCGCCCTAGGGCTGCTGCTCTTCTTCGTCTTCATCAAGAAAAAGGCTTGGAATGAGTTCTATGAAAGAAATATTAATCATTTAAACGATTAGGCAATATGAAAAAGATAATAATGCTGTTTGCGCTTGCGCTTGCGTGCGTGGGTGTGCAGGCGCAAAGCAAGAATATAAAGACTATGCTCTTCTCGAAGTTGGGGTATGATGTGCAGGGAAAAGACACAGTCTATTACGTTACGCTCTTGCAGTATCATAATTCCTTGTCGTTCGTTGGTAGAAACTCCTTGGTCGAGAATATGCAAAAGATACTCAATACAAACTTGAAAAAGGGAGAATCATTTCAGCTCACCAACCCTGCAAAAGACGTCCTTTCATTCAGAAGTAAAACTGCTTTTTGGGTCAATAGAACATTTCCGATAAGTAAGGCTACAGCTGCAAAAACGCTTCGTGCCCTTGGTATAGAGGCGTACACTCAGCACGAAAAGAACGCTAGAAACGATAGTATAGATGAAGCTTACAGATTTTCGTATTGATTACCTTCTCGAATACGAGAAATACTTGCCAGTGCTCACCCCTTCCGAGGTGGATGGGCTGCTGGCTTCTCGCCCCTCGCTGGCTCAGTTGCAGGACTGGTCGCAAAGATTTAATAATCATCGGGCAAGGCTGGAAAGCGTTTTCAGTCGTGCCTATCAAAACAGAAAGATTATGGAAGATAAAAATCTGATGTCCGCTGATGTGGATATAGTAGTTCGTTTCTTCTCTGCCATCGACCGCCTGAAGGCTGATGGTTGCATTGGCGGTCTGAAGACAATAACGGACCGGTATGGTCTCAACCGCTGGAACATCATGTCCCTGCGAGACGAGCCTGCCGAGTACTACGGTCGCTTTCGTCCGTCTTGGGTTCAGTTCCTGGTACGCGATTACCACATCAACCCTTACTGGCTGCTCCTTGGCTCTGGTGAGTTCTATGCGACTGGCTTTACTCCCGAAATCGTGAAAAACCTGAATAAAAACTGCACAAGGAAAAAGCAGTCTGCATAAGTTTTTAATTTTCAATTATTTAGAACATACGTTATGATTTTAAGTACCACTCCAACCATAGAAGGCCACCCTATCCGTGAATACCGTGGCGTAGTAACCGGCGAAACCATC
>PPYE01432849.1_pt1 | contig 39785 bp, 33 predicted proteins | sample 1559881 | NCBI WGS metagenome assembly PPYE01 (sample SAMN08240022, study PRJNA423297) | Human gut metagenome, whole genome shotgun sequencing project. | reverse complement strand
GGGGGGGTATAATTAAGCTAAATAAAACCCCCGTACCCTGCGGGGGCCGGATGATGATACAGGAGGAATCAAAATGAAGTGGGTCAAAAGATTTGCCGCCGGTGCGCTGGCGGCGGCACTGTCCCTTGCGCTGCTGTGCGGGTGCAGCGGGAGCTCGATCGATGAGGGAACGGTGATAGATTATGAGGAATCGAGCACTTCGTACATGACGATGAAAACCTGGATGATGGGGTCCCCGGTCGTATATGAATGCACGAATGTGTCCAGCGGAGCAAAACTCTATGTAGAAACAGTAAAGACAGGATATTATGTGGGGACAGATCAGGCGGGTGTCATGAACATCGCCTGGACAAACGAATATAACACCGTCAAAGACAAAAATAATCAGACGGTGGCGCTCGGGCTCTACTCGATCGATCGTGTGAATAAGACCTATCAGGAAAATGGCAAGCTGAATCCGATGGAAAGAGTGCTGGGCGAAGTCATGTATAGCTGCTGCCGCTATGACCACACCAACCATACTTTTGCCAATGAAGGCCCGAAAGAAATTCGGGCGGCTTCCCGCGTCAAAAATAAGAAGGTCTACTATACTGAAATATTTGAATATGACGATGCAACGGTCGCATTGTACTACGAGACAGAGAACAAGTCGAGTACCAGTATAGACCTTAAGTATATTGAGATATACCTCCCGGGTGAAAAAACTGCGCGGGCAAAATTTACAGCCAAGAGAACATCGGGTAATATGGGCTCGGGAGCAATATATACGAAGATGAGCGATTTAGAGAAGGCAAATTAAAAACGCGGAACAGGAAGGGTAAATTATGAGGACGCTGAAAAAAATCGCGGCCGGGCTGCTGGCGGCAGCACTGGCTGTAGGACTGCTGACTGCTTGCAGCGACAATAAAGTTACCGGAACGGCAAAAAGTTGGAGCTTGAGCAATACGGGCAAGGTATTGGGAAAAGGAGGCGGCCTTAGGCCACAGACTTTATTGACTTATAAGGTCAATGGTACGGAAAAATATATTGTAGTGGGCAATGCGAGGTTTATTGGCTCTAAAAAGTATGGCGTTCAACAGGGTGCCAGCGGGCAGATTCGGTACCTTGTGAACTCTGTAACGAAGACACAGGCAGCGGATAATGATAGGAGCGGAACGAAATATCAGCCGGACGAGGTGGATATACCGCTTTGGATATTGATGAGAGATGGAACTGATAGCTATTGGCTTCTGGCGGGAAAGAATGCTTACAACGGAAAAATGTATTATACGGAAGCATTCAAACTGTCAGTGGAGAAAGGGTCTAATGGAGACTGGCTGAGTGATTATGGAAAGCAGAACACAGGATATAGCTATGAGTACGTTCTGTACTATGAGTCAGAGGACGACGCAATGCCTGCATTCATCCGCATCAACGGCGAAGGACTCAAGGACGCGATCGTGTCGGTAAAGGACTTCCAGAGTGTGGAGTATAGCCAGACCGTTCCTGCGCCCTATGATGGCCTTGTAGACCGTACTTCCTACACGGACGGAACCGTGACCAAATAAAACATCCCCTCTCCGCCCCGGGCGTTCCGCATCGCCCGGGGCGGTTTTGACTTGCACAAAAAACACCCCCGTCCGCACGATGGCCGTGCAGGCGGGGGTGTTGTGCGGGCAGGGGGATACAGCAGTTGATTTAGTTCTTTTCCGCCAGAGCCTTCTGAGTCTTTTCCTCGGGGATGAGGTTGGTCATGCTCTTGAGGCTGATGCCGATGGTGGAGAGGTTGTGCAGCATAGCAGAGGATGCAGGCTGCAGGATGCCCATTGCCCCCAGCGCGATGAGGGCAGAGTTGAAGGTCAGCACAAAGCGGTAGTTGGCGCTGACACGGCGCTGCAGGGAGTTGGCGATGGTCTTGAGGATGACCAGCTCCTCGAGGCTGTCGGCCTTGATGGTCACGTCTGCGATCTCGCGGGCGATGGCAGCGCCGGAGTTGATGGCGATGCCGACGTCAGCGGCAGAGAGGGCGGGGGAGTCGTTGATGCCGTCGCCGATCATCACGACGGTGTGGCCCTCGCTCTTGGCCTTCTGGACGAAAGCAGCCTTGTCCTCGGGCAGGACCTCGGCGAAGAACTGGTCCACGCCCACCTGCTTTGCGATGGCGGCGGCGGTGCGCTCGCTGTCACCGGTCATCATGACGGTGTTGGTGATGCCGAGGCCGCGCAGAGCGCGCAGCACGCGGGAAGCTTCCGGACGCAGCGGGTCGGCGATGCAGATGACGCCGGCCAGACGGCCCGAAGCGGCCAGATAGAGGTGAGAATACTCCGGCTCGAGGTTATCGAACTTCTCGCGCTCGTCCTCGGGGATGGTGCAGTGCTCGTCCTCAAAGACGAAGTGGTGGCTGCCGATGACGACCCGCTCACCGCTGACGCGGCTGGCGATGCCGTGGGCCACGATATACTCTACCTCGGAGTGCATCTCTTCGTGGGAGATGCCGCGCTCTTTGGCCTCCCGGACGACGGCGTTGGCCATCGAGTGGGGGAAGTGCTCCTCGAGGCAGGCGGCCAGCTGCAAAACTTCGCTCTCGCTGCAGCCGGAGAAGGGGACGACCTTGACCACCTTGGGGGTAGCGCGGGTCAGGGTGCCGGTCTTGTCGAAGACGATGGTGTCGGCCTTGGACAGGGTCTCGAGGTACTTGCCGCCCTTGACGGTGATATGGCTTGCGCCGCACTCGCGCATGGCAGAAAGAACGGCCAGCGGCATGGAGAGCTTGAGGGCGCAGGAGAAATCGACCATCAGGCAGGAGATGGCGCGGGTGGCGTTCCGGGTCAGGGCGTAGGTGACGACGGTAGCACCGAGGCACCAGGGGACCAGACGGTCGGCCAGAGCCAGCGCACGGTTCTCGGTGCTGGACTTCAGCTTCTCGGATTCCTCGATCATGGCCACGATCTTGTCGTAGCGGTTTGCGCCGCCCTCGGTCCTGGTGGTCAGGACGCACTCGCCCTCTTCCACCACAGTGCCGGCGTAGACGGTGGCACCGATGGTCTTGCGCACCGGCATGGACTCGCCGGTGAGTGCGGCCTGGTTGACCATGGCTTCGCCCTCGATGACGGTGCCGTCCAGCGGGATCATGTTGCCGGAGCGGACGACGATCTCGTCGCCCGGGTGGACCTTGGTGAGCGGCATGAGCACTTCGGTACCCTGTGCGCGGACCCAGACCTTATCGACATTCAGGGCCATGCTGCGGGCCAGGTCGTCGAGGCTCTTCTTGCGGGTCCACTCCTCCAGCAGGGAGCCGACGTTGAGCAGGAACATGACGGAGCCTGCGGTGGCGAAATCGCCCCGCAGGATGGAAACGCCGATGCTCAGAGCATCCAGCACCTCGACTTCCAGTTTGCGGCGCCACAGACAGCACACACCCTTCCAGAGGAACTCGATGGAGCGGAACACGGTGTAGGCGGCGTTGAGCGGGGCGGGCAGGAACAAGTTGCGCAGCACCCGGCCTGCCAGGAGGTTATACATCTTTTCCTGATATTCCTGATTGATGCGGCGGCTGTCGGCGCTGGTGACCAGTGCGTCCAGTTCGGGGTCATCGAAACGGTAGGTGCTCAGGGCGGTGACGGCATCCTTGCGGGCACCGGTGTAATACACCACCACATCGCCCGTCCGCTCGTAGACCTTGGCCTTGCTCACGGCGTCGTGGTGGTTCAGATAGGCTTCCAGCACATCGGCCCGGTGCAGGGTCATCCGCACATTGCAGACGTGTACCCGCAGGCGGCCGCGGCTCTCATGAAGAATAGTACATTTCATATCAGAATATCCTCTGCGTATTGCAAAAAATAACCATAAAAAGAGCCGCCCGCAGGCGGCTCAGAGACTGCAAAATTACTCGTTGGTCTCGTTGGTCTCTGCCTCAGCAGCGTCCTCGATGACCTCAGCCTCAGCCTTGGCAGCGCGGGCCTCGTTGATGGCCTTTGCATCCTCGAGGATGTCACCGGCCTGCTCCTGGACCTTGCTGACGGTCTCCATGGTGGAGTCCTTCATGCGCAGAACAGCAGCGGTGGTCTGGGTGTAGACCTTCTTAGCGTCGCTGCTGGACAGCAGCTTGAAACCAGCGGAACCGAACAGGGTGCCGGCAGCGAACAGAGCAATCTTCTTAATATCGACCATAGTAGTATACCTTCCTTTTTATCGTATTCCCTCATGTACCCCAAAGGGCATGGGATCAGTGTTTCTGCCGTTATTATAACGCGGTTTTTGGAAATTTCAAGGGATTTTGACGATGTTTATACCTGCTAACATTTTACGATAAGTAGTTAGAAATGCCTATCTTTACGTGTTTTTTGGTACAAACTACAGTTTGTATTTTCGAACAAACTCCAAGGTGCCGAAGAAATATAACAAAGAGTCTTGCGCTGAGAGGTACATTCATTGTACAATAAAAAGGTATGCGATAAAATCGACAGGGCCGGGATGTTCCGGCCTGTAAAAATAAGTGAGGCTGGATATGGAAAAGAAAGATATTCGTGTGCTGGCGCTCGACCTCGACGGCACCCTGACCAATGACCAGAAGGTCGTCACCCCCGCCACCCGCGCAGCGCTGGATGCCGCTGCTGCCAAAGGTGTGACCATCGTGCTGGCCTCGGGCCGTCCCACGGCAGGCGTCATGCCGCTGGCAAAGGAGCTGGGACTGGATAAAAAGGGCGGCTGCATCCTCTCGTATAACGGCGGTGCCATCATCGACTGTGCCACCGGCGAGACGCTCTACCGCAAGCAGCTGGATGCAAAGTATGTGCCGCAGCTCTGTGCCTTCGCCAGGGAGCAGGGCGTGGTCATCATTACCTATAATAAGCAGGGCGTCGTCACCGAAAGCCCCGAGGACGAGTGGGCGCTGAAGGAGTGCTTTACCTGCAAGCTGCCCATGCAGAAGGTGGAGGACCTCGCCGCCTATGTGGATTATCCCATCTGCAAGATGCTCATTACCCTCGACCCCGCCCGCCGCAGCGAGGTGCTGGAAGCAGGCCGGAAACAGTTTGCGGGCGAGATCGACCTCTACCCGTCCAGCCCCTTCTTCATCGAGGCTGTGCCGCTGGGGGTCGCCAAGGACGTGAGCCTTGGCAGTCTGCTGGAAAGCAGGGGGCTGACCCGCGACAACCTCATGGCCTGCGGCGACGGCCTCAATGACTGCTCAATGATACGCTTTGCCGGCGTGGGTGTGGCCATGCAGAATGCAGAGCCCCCCGTCAAGGAGGCGGCGGACTATGTGACCGTCGCCGACAACAACCACGACGGCGTGGCTGAGGCCATTGAGAAGTTCATTTTTTGAAAGGATACCAGACGCAAATGCCGCGCAACTTAGTTTTATTCGATTTGGAGTGGAACATCGGCTATCAGCCGTTTATCTTTAATTATCACGGTGTCCAGCAGACGTTCCGGGGGGAGATCATTGAGATCGGTGCTGTCAAGATCGACGAGGACGCCAACGTGCTGGATACCTTCTCCATCCACCTGCGTCCCCGCATCTTCCGCTGCCTGCAGCACCACATCGCCAAAGTCACCGGTCTGACGCAGGAGGACCTCGACAAGGGCGAACCCATCATCCAGGGCCTCCGCCGCTTTATGAAGTGGTGCGGTCCGGACGCCGAGTTCGCCGAGTGGGGCATGGATGACGTGCCGGTGCTCAAGCAGAACCTTTTCCTCTGCAATCTCGACGAGAGCCGCCCGACGGTCTGGTACGACCTGCAGCAGCTCTTTCTGCGGGAGTACCCCCGCAAGGAAGGCGAGGGGATGAAGCTGGAAAATGTCGTCACCCGGATGGGCATTCCGCTGGAACGCCCCTTCCACGACGCTCTGTCCGACACCCTCTACACCGCCGACCTCTGCCGTATGCTCGACCTGCGGGCCGGACTGGCCGCTTACCCCAGCGAGGAGGACACCCTGCGCCAGAGCCTTTGTCCTACGCCGGGCGACTACCGGGATTTCAGGGTCTTCCGGGGCTATCTGGACCAGTCTATGTGGAAGCTGGACCCCGTCATCGGAACGATGGCCTGCCCGGTCTGCGGCACGGCCCTGCAGCCGGATGACGTCTGGCTGAAAAAAGGGAGCAGCGGCTGGTATACGCTGTCCCAATGTCCCGTCTGTAAGGGCCGGGGCGGCGAGGCAGGCCGGGGCGTGTTCCAGAAATACCGGATGTCGCGCCGGGACGGCCTGCACTGGGCCTTCGCCCGCTGCGTCCAGATGCCGGACGATGCAAGCCTGGTCCGCTGGAAAAAGCAGAAAGCCCAGTATCTGGAGCGTCAGCGCCTCAAGGCCGAACGGCAGGCCGCCGAAGCAGAGGCCGCCCGGCACATCTTCTGAGGCAGAAGAATAAAATATCGTGCAGGAAAGAACGACGCTGTTTCGTATTGTAAGGAGAGACAGGAAGAATAAGGCAAAAATGCTCAGATTTTGTTCATATCCCGGTCATAGATGCTGGATATACTAAGAAGGAACATCAGGCAGAAACGAAAGGGATGGTACGAGCACGATGGAAACGATGCTCATCGACTGGCTTCACCAGCTGGGTACGCTGGAATTCTGGGAGGCATTGTTAGAGGGCTTTGAAGGGCTGGGGCCGTTGGTCCCTATCCTGCTGGCGATGGTGGAATCCATTTTTCCGCCGCTGCCCCTCATCGCCATCGTGGCCCTCAATATCGCGGCCCACGGCGGATTTCTTGGCTTCGTCTACAGCTGGCTCGGTGTGGCCGCAGGCGGCACGGTGGTGTTTTTATTCTGGCGGCGGGTGGTCAAACGCTTTTTCTGGAAGCTGGCCTCTCGCTCCGAACAGCTGAAAAAGGCCCAGCAGTGGGTCAGCCATGTGGACACGGCCAGCCTCTTCATGCTGGCCGTCCTGCCCTTCACGCCCACATCGTTCCTGCATCTGGCCTTCGGCATCTCGGATTTTGACGAGAAACGCTATCTGCTCACCCTTCTGGCGGGCAAGGCCGTTATGGTGGCCATGATGGCTATCTTCGGCCAGTCGCTGGTCAGCGCGCTGAAAAATCCGGTGTATCTCATCCTCGCCATCGCCATCTGGGCCGGGATGTACTGGGTGAGCAGGAAGTTCTGCAAGAAGCACGATTTGGATCGATAAAATTGCGAAGCGCTTGACTTTTTTGCTGAGAGGGTATATAATAAAATCAATGAAGGAAGAATCATCTTCATGGTTTTTCACTAATGAGCAAACAGAAGCCCCACGGTATTGCAGTACCGCGGGGCTTCTGTTTTGCGGGGATCAGTGCTTACCGGCCTTAAGCTGTTCGTCAAGCCACTTGTCAATGCAGTGAGCAACTACATTGGCTGCGACGGACAGAATGAAGGAAAAGAATGTCTCCATAGGTTTTTCACCCCCTTCCCCAATTTGAATGGAGTCGGAAGGCCGACATCTACAGGATACCATAAATTTCGACAAAACACAAGAAAAAGCCGCTGTACAGCTACAAAACTGCACAGCGGCTTTCTGTATATAAAGTTTAGTTCTCGGCCAGATTGCCGGTATAGAGCTGGTAATACTTGCCCTTCTTGGCGATAAGCTCGTCGTGGCTGCCGCGCTCGATGATGCGGCCCTGCTCCAGGACCACGATGCAGTCTGCGTTGCGGACAGTGGAGAGGCGGTGGGCGATGACGAAGCTGGTGCGGCCGTACATCAGGCCGTCCATGCCGCGCTGCACCAGAGCCTCGGTGCGGGTGTCGATGGAGGAAGTAGCCTCATCGAGGATGAGCACCGGCGGGTCGGCGACGGCTGCACGGGCGATGGCCAGCAGCTGACGCTGGCCCTGTGACAGGTTCGCGCCATCGCCGGTCAGCATGGTGTTGTAGCCCTCGGGCAGGCGCTTGATGAAGCCGTCGGCGTTGGCCAGACGGGCTGCGGCGATGCACTCCTCGTCGGTGGCCTCCAGACGGCCATAGCGGATGTTCTCCATGACCGTGCCGGTGAACAGGTGGGTATCCTGCAGCACGATGCCCAGAGAGCGGCGGAGGTCGGCTTTCTTGATCTTGTGGATGTTGATGCCGTCGTACCGGATCTTGCCGTCCTGGATGTCGTAGAAGCGGTTGATGAGGTTGGTGATGGTGGTCTTGCCGGCGCCGGTGGAGCCGACGAAGGCGATCTTCTGGCCCGGACGGCCATAGAGGTTGATGTTGTGCAGGACAGTCTTGTTCGGTACATAGCCGAAATCGACGTCCGTAAAGGTGATGTCGCCTTCCAGCTTGTGGTAGGTGGTGGTGCCGTCGTGGTGGGGATGCTTCCAGGCCCAGATGCCGGTGCGCTCGTTGGCCTCCACGAGGTTGTCATCCTTGTCGTACTTGGCGTTGATGAGGGTGACATAGCCCTCATCGGTCTCGCTGGGCTCATCCATCATCTTGAAGATGCGCTCTGCACCGGCCAGTGCCATGATGATGCTGTTGGCCTGCATGGACACCTGGCTGATGGGCATATTGAAGCTCTTATTCAGGGACAGGAACGCCATGACAGTACCCAGCGTCACGCCACCCATGCCGCTGACGGCCATGGCTGCGCCCGCCAGAGCGCAGATGCCATAGCTGATGTTGCCCAGCTGAGCGTTGACGGGCATCATGATGTTGGCGAAGCTGTTGGCCTGCTTGGCGCTGTCCTTGAGCTTGTCGTTCAGCTCGCGGAAGCCCTCGAGGGCCTTCTGCTCGTGGGTGAAGACCTTGACGACCTTCTGGCCTTCCATCATCTCTTCGATGTAGCCGTTCACTTTGCCGAGATCGCGCTGCTGTGCGATGAAGTACTTGCCGCTCTGCTGGGTGATCTTCTTGGAGCAGAAGAGCATCAGGGCTACTATCAGCATGGTGACGATGGTGAGCTGCCAGCTCAGCATGCACATGCTGGCAAAGACGGAAACGATGGTGATGGCGCTGGACACCAGCTGCGGGATGCTCTGGCTGAGCATCTGGCGGAGGGTATCGACGTCGTTGGTGTAGACGGACATGATGTCGCCGTGCGGATGGGTGTCAAAGTAGCGGATGGGCAGGCTCTCCATGTGGGTGAAGAGCTGGATGCGCAGGTTGCGCAGGGTACCCTGGGTGACGTTGACCATGATGCGGGCGTTGAGCCAGGCGGCGAGGATGCCCACCACATAGATGCAGCCGACGCGCACCAGCGCACCGGCCAGCGGTGCAAAGCTGGGGTCCTGCTGCTGGGTCATGGGGATGATATAGTCGTCGATGAGGGTCTGCAGGAACAGGCTTGCCTGCACATTGGCCAGCGCGCTGACCACGATGCAGATGAGCACGAGGATGCAGTGAGGCAGATAATGCTGGAACACCTCTGCCATGATGCGCTTGAGCAGCTTGCCCGGGTTCTCGACCTTCGGACGCGGGCCTCCCATGCCGCGGGGGCCGGGGCCATGGACGACTTTTGCTTTCTGTTCTGCCATTACTGCTCACCTCCCTGCTTGTCGAAGTCGCCGCCGCCCTGAGTCTGGCTGTTGTAGACTTCCTGATAGATCGCGTTGTTCTTCAGCAGTTCCTCGTGAGTGCCGAGGCCGTTGATCTGGCCGTTGTCCAGCACGAGGATGCGGTCGGCATCCTGCACCGAGGAAATGCGCTGTGCGATGATGATCTTGGTGGTGCCGGGGATCTCCTCACGGAATGCCTTCCGGATCTTTGCGTCGGTGGCGGTATCCACGGCACTGGTGGAGTCGTCTAGGATGAGGACCTTCGGTTTGCGCAGCAGGGCGCGGGCGATGGTCAGACGCTGTTTCTGGCCGCCGGACACGTTGGAGCCGCCCTGCTCGATCCAGGTGTTGTACTTGTCCGGGAAGCGCTCGATGAACTCATCGGCGCAGGCCAGCTTCGCCACACGGATGCACTCTTCCTCGCTGGCGTTCTCATTGCCCCAGCGGAGGTTGTCGAGGATGGTGCCGGAGAACAGGACGTTCTTCTGGAGCACCATGGAGACCTCGTGGCGGAGGACATCGAGGTTATAATCCCGGACATCCACGCCGCCCACGCTGACAGTGCCGGTCTCGGCGTCGTACAGGCGGGGGATGAGCTGCACCAGACTGGACTTTGCGCTGCCGGTGCCGCCGATGATGCCCAGTGTCTCGCCGGGCTTGATGTCAAAGGTGATGTCGTTCAGGACAGGCTGGCCGGAGCCGTGCTTGTACTTGAAGGTGACGTGGTCGAAGCGGATGCTGCCGTCCTTGACTTCCTGCACGGGAGCCTTGGCGGGGGGCAGGTCGGTCTTCTCGTCCAGGACTTCCACGATACGCTTTGCGGAAGCGGCGGACATGGAGATCATGACGAAAGCCATGCTCAGCATCATCAGAGCCATCAGGATGTTCATGATGTAGCCGAACAGAGCATTCAGCTGGCCGGTGGTCAGCGCGCCGTGCAGGATGTACTTTGCGCCGAACCAGCTCAGGGCAATGTTGCAGCCGTAAATAGCCGTCAGCATGGCGGGGCTGTTGAAGCTCAGACGGCTCTCTGCGTTGACGAACTGCTGATACAGACCCTCGCAGGCTTTGGTGTACTTCTCGTTCTCGAAGCCCTCGCGGACGAAGCTCTTGACCACGCGGATAGCGGAGACGTTCTCCTGTACGGAGGAGTTCAGGTTGTCGTAATTCTTGAAAACACGGTCAAAAATTTTGAAGGTGGGGACCATGATGCTTGCCAGCACGGCCAGCAGGAAGGCGATGGACACCACGAAGATGAGGGCCAGAGGGCCGCCGATGCTGAACGCCATGATGAGTGCGAACACCAGATGGACCGGGGCGCGCACACACATACGCTCCATCATCTGGAAGGCGTTCTGCAGGTTGGTCACGTCGGTGGTCATACGGGTGACGAGGCCGGCGGTGGAGAATTTGTCGATGTTGGAGAAGGAGTAATGCTGGATGTTCTCATACATCGCATCGCGCAGGTTGCCGGCAAAGCCGGTGGACGCCTCGGCGGCGTACTTGCCGGCCAGAACGCCCAGCAGCAGAGCGATGGCCGCCACTGCGAAGGTGAGCAGGCCGTATTTGACGATGGCGTTCATATCGCCCTTTTCAATGCCAAGGTCGATGATGAACGCCATGATGGTGGGCAGCAGGATGTCCATGACTGCTTCCAGTGCGGAAAACATCGGCGTCAGGATAGCGGCGCGTTTGTATTCGCCCAGATGGGAAGCAAGCTTCTTTATCATACTTTGAGCCTCCTTTGATAAATTGTTTGGTACGGAACAATTTTATACAAAACAATATTAAAGTCAATGCTTTTTCCAAAGTTTCGGAAAAAGTTCATATTTGTTTCACTTTAGGCCGAGATACAACTTATTCAGCAGCCGCAGCAGCTCGGTGTTCTCTTCTTCGGTGAGCAGACTGGCCACATATTCATCGGTCTGGTGGAGGGCGAGCATGGTATTTTCGTGGAACTGGCGGCCCTTTTTCGGTGAGCACCAGCTGTTTGAGGCGGGCGTCCTGTGCGACGCTCTGACGGGCGATGTAGCCCTTGCGCTCCATGAGCTGTAAAATATTGGTAACGGTGGAACGGGTGATGGAGAACTCCCGCTCGATGTCCCGCTGGAATACGGGGGTGTCGGAGTTCCGGTAGAGGTACTCCATGATCCAGCCGTGCATGGGAGTCACGGCCTCCACGCCATTGGTGCGGGAGAACTGGCCGATCTTGCGGAAGATGAGGTTATTTACCCGGCGCAGCTGGGCCGGGATGACCTGCGGCGCCTCCCACGGCGGCGCGATGGGGGTGCAGGCGGGTTCAAAGGCTTGGTTCATAGTATCATCCTTCTGGTTTGGCTTTTGCTGTGAATGTTCGAACGCCGAACTGTTTCACATAAAACTGTTCGATACAGGACTATTATGCTCCCCAAAAAGAGGGCTGTCAACCCTCTTTGGATGATTCGTCCCACTGGCCCAGCCCGGTGAGGATGGAAACGGCCACCTCGGGCTTATTCGTGACCACAAGCTCCGGGTCCAGCCGGAACAGCTGGCGCAGGTCGTCCCGGCTGTCCGCGCCCACCGGCCAAGGCGCGACCTTGAAGCCGCGGGCGTGGGCATTGGGGATAAGGTCTTTGTCCCGGAAAAAGGCGTGGTACTCCGGCCCGACGTAATCCACCGGGAAGCCGAACTGGGCCACATAGTTCACAAAATCCGTCTGATAATAATACTGCTGCAAAATTTCGGCCAGGTTCATGCCGGGGAAGATGGAGTAGAGAAAATCGAGACGGTCTTTTAAGTAGTAGATGAGGACGCTGTTCTCTTCGTCCAGACTGCTGGGGTCTTCCAGCAGAGCGGCCGCTTCGCTGAGGGCCTGGGGGCTGGAAAGCTTCTCCACGAGAGGGTCGGTCTTCTTGAGGCCCAGTTTCTCCCAGAAGGTGGCCGGCTGGCTGAGCTGGGATTCGGGGCTGAGGGTCATGGCGCAGGTGGCCATCTGGGGCATCCGCTCCTTCACCCGGCGGAGGGCGCCGTACTCGAAGGAGGTGAGCACGGCCTTTTCTTCCAGCCCGGCGTCAAGGACGGCGTCGATGATCCGGTCCACGATCTCTTCGTCCCGGTCCAAGTAGGGCTTCAACTCAATATGTATCATCCTGAAGTCCTGTGCGACTTCCAGAACCTCTTCGAGGGTGGGGATCTTTTCGCCCGCGAACTCCGGGCTTTTCCATTTTCCGAAATCCAGCTGGCGCAGGTCGTCGAAGTCCATATCCGGGATGTTGCCGTGGACGCCGGTCTTGAGGTCGGTGAGGTAGTCGTGGGCCACCACGAGATGACGGTCCCTGGTGATTTGAACGTCACACTCGAAGCCATCCGCACCCAGCGTCTTTGCCAGACGGAACGCGGTCAGCGTGTTTTCGGGGGCCAGATGGGACGCGCCGCGATGGGCGATGATGAGAGGACGCATGGCATGGACCTCCTTAAAAGACAAAAGTTGAAAAATGCGATGCCGTTACCCATGATACACGTTTTCACAAATTTCGTCAATGACGGCGTTTCGGTCAGCAAGGCAGGCAAAAATGGGGCGAAAGTACGACTTTTACTGTCAAAACGACGAAAATTTAAGCTGGATTTTAGCACTTTTCACGAGAAAAAACCAAAAATCGGCCCATTTCTCTCCCATCTGTTTCTTCCCAACGGACAATTCCTGTGATAAGATTATAGTGTAACAGGACGGCAGACAGCCTGCCAATGACCAAAAGAAAAGATACCTACGGAATAAGGAAAATGGAGAGTTTTGCTATGACTGAGTTCAAGCCCATCAAGGAAGGCAAGGTCCGCGAGATCTACGACAACGGCGACAGCCTCATCATGGTCGCCACCGACCGCATCTCTGCATTCGATGTTATCTTAAAGAATAAAGTCACCAACAAGGGCAAGGTGCTGACCCAGATGAGCAAGTTCTGGTTCGACTACACCCGCGACCTGCTGCCCAACCATATGCTGAGCGTGGACGTGAAGGAGATGCCCGAGTTCTTCCAGCAGCCCCAGTACGAGGGCCGCAGCATGATGTGCCGCAAGCTGACCATGCTGCCCGTCGAGTGCATCGTCCGCGGCTACATTACCGGCAGCGGCTGGGCCAGCTACCAGAAGACCGGCAAGGTCTGCGGCATCCAGCTGCCCGAGGGCCTGAAGGAGTCCGAGAAGCTGCCCGAGCCCATCTACACCCCCTCCACCAAGGCTGAGATCGGCGACCACGACGAGAACATCTCCTACGAGCAGAGCATCGACGTGCTGGAAAAGCTGTTCCCCGGCAAGGGCGAGGAGTACGCCACCAAGCTGCGCGACTACACCATCGCTCTGTATAAGAAGTGCGCTGAGTATGCCCTCTCCCGCGGCATCATCATCGCCGACACCAAGTTTGAGTTCGGTCTGGATGAGGAGGGCAACGTCATCCTCGGCGACGAGATGCTGACCCCCGATTCCTCCCGCTTCTGGCCGCTGGAGGGCTACGAGGCCGGCCACGGTCAGCCCTCTTTTGATAAGCAGTTCGTCCGCAACTGGCTGCTGGCCAACCCCGACAGTGACTACGACCTGCCGCAGGACGTCATCGACAAGACCATCGCCAAGTATGAGGAAGCCTACGAGATGCTGACCGGCAAGAAGCTGTAAGCACTTCCATAAATTCAACATCTGCCGCCCGCTTCGTTTTCCACAAAGCGGGCGGTTTTTGTGCGGAACGTTTTTTCCTCTTGAACGGCGCGGTGGGCAGTGTTACAATAACACAAGTAATGGGCAGAGAAACAGCCCTTCGTGTGAGAAGAGAGTGCCGCGCGGACGGCGAAAGGAAACAGTCAAATGGAGATCAGCACGCGGGAAAAGACCTTGCAGATCGTCAGCCGATACGTTATCATCACCCTGAGTATCAGCATCATGACCATCGGCGTATACTTCTTCAAATTCCCCAACAACTTCGTCTTCGGCGGCGTGACCGGCGGCGCGGCCCTTGTGGCAAAGCTCACGCCCCTGTCGGCCTCAGCTTTTTCGTCCTGTGCCAATATCCTCCTGCTCATTCTGGGCTGGATATTCCTCAGCAGGGATTTTGCCATCAGCACCGGCTGGGCCACTGTCGTCATGACGGCAGAGCTGGCTCTTTTTGAAAAATATGTCCCCCTCAGCGGCCCCCTGTCTGATCAGCCCATGCTGGACCTGGTCTTCGCCATCGCCCTGCCCGCCATTGCGTCGGCTCTGCTCTTCAACGTGGGCGCGTCTTCCGGCGGCACCGATGTCGTCGCCCTCATCCTGAAAAAATACACCCATATGAAGAACACCGGCGAGGCGCTTTTTATCACCGACCTCGCCATGGTGCTGGCAGCCTGCTTCGTCTTCGACCTCTACACCGCTCTCTACTCTTTCGTGGGTCTGACGGTCAAGAGCCTCGTCGTCGATGCCGTCCTCGAGCAGATGAAGATGTGCAAAGCCATCCTCATCATCTGCGACGACAAAGACCCCATCTGTGACTTCGTCATGCGCAAGCTGGTGCGCGGCGCGACTTATACGCCCTGCTATGGTGCCTACACCGACCGGCCCCACTACATGATCTATACGACCCTCACCCACCGCGAGGCATTGCAGCTGCAGGCATTTATCCATAAGGAAAACCTCAACGCCTTTATCTCGATGCTCAGCACCACCGAGGTGTTCGGCAAGGGCTTCAACCACGCATAAAAAATGATCAGCAGCATCAGCAGCGCCCATCAGCGTGGGCATTGCGGCAGTATTCAACCTTGCAGTCTCGATGATGCTGTAAAACGGTCTGTGTAAAGCTCATACGAAAGCCCTCCTGCAAAGGAGGGCTTTTTTGTTTGCACTCAAATGTGCTATAATAAGAAAAATGTCGTTATTTGGTGAGGAGGCTGGAATCGAATGGACTTGAAGGAGCAAAAGTACGTCTGCACCCTTGCGGAATGCAAGAGCCTGACCCGCGCCTCGGAGCGGTTGTATATCTCACAGCCCGCACTGAGTCTGTACATCAATAATGTGGAAAAGATCCTGGGGGCGCGGCTGTTCGAGCGGAATGGCCGGAAATTCGAGCTGACGTGGCTGGGCAAGCAGTATGTGGAAAAGGCGTCTCAGATGCTGGAGCTGGAGCGGCAGTTCGAGGCGGTGAGGCGGCAGACGGATCGGGAGGATGCCGGGCAGGTGCGGATCGGCATCGCACAGCGGCGCGGCATCTGGTTTCTGCCGGCGGTGCTGTCGGTGTACGAGCGGGAGTGGCCGCAGGTGGATGTGGTCATCCGGGAAGGAAATCTGGCCGATTTGACCATCATGCTGAAAAATCGGGAGCTTGACCTTGTGGTGCTGAGCCAGAGCGACGTAACGTCCGAGATGGAGGCTGTCCCGCTGGGCATGGAAGATTTTCTGCTGATACTGCCCGGAGACCACCCGCTGAACGAAAAGGCAGTCCCCGTCGAAGGTTCAAAGTTCGACTTCCTTGACCCGCACCTTCTGAGCGGTGAGACGATATTTCTGAACACCGAGATGCAGAGCGCCCGGCGGGTGGAAGAGAAGATCCTGAAAGATTACAAGGTCAAGCCGGGCCGCATCCGGGTAGTACGCAATATGGAGCTTGGCGCACAGCTGGTGGCCGAGGGTCTGGGCGTGGGCTTTATCCGGCAGGGCTATCAGAAGAACATCCACTATCCGAAGCCGGTGAAATACTACACCATCGATATTTCCAGGTACGGACAGGACGTTGTGGTGGCCTACCGCCGGGATGTGGAGCTGACCAAACCCATGCGAGCGATGATCATGCAGATGAAGGATGCGGCAGAGGAGTATTTGAAGCTCTGATAAACTGAACATAAGAATTCCAAAATGAAGATATAATTTTTTCAAAATGTACAAAACGCCTCCGGTTTGGTAAACTGAAAGTACCAAAAAACGGAGGTGCTTATTATGTTGGAGGAAAAACTGGAGCGAAGCGTTGAGCAGAGCGCAGCTGCCCTGACTGCAATGGCAGATGACTTCTTCGACCACCCGGAAGTGGGGCTGCAGGAGTTTCATGCATTTGAGACCCTGACCGGCTGGCTGGAAAAAGAAGGCTTCACCGTGGAGCGCGGCATTGCTGGTATGGATACCGCGTTCCGAGCCGTCTGGAAGCACGGCGAGGGCGGCCCGAACATCGGCCTGCTCTGCGAGTACGATGCTCTGGCCGGTCTGGGCCACGCCTGCGGCCACCACATGCAGGGACCGGCCATTCTTGGCGCAGCCAAGGCACTGAAAGATGCAGCCATCGACGCACCGTATACCATCACGGTCTACGGTACGCCTGCCGAAGAGAGCATCAGCGGCAAGGTCGTGATGCTGGAAAACGGCTGCACCTTTGAGGAGCTGGATGTGGCGCTCATGATGCACGGCGGCCCGGCCACGCAGGTGGACGTCAAGTCGCTGGCGCTCAACAAGCTCAAGATCATCTACCACGGTGTCTGCTCTCACGCAGCGCTCAAGCCCGAAAAGGGCCGCAGCGCACTGGACGGCCTGATCATGGCCTGTCAGGGCGTCGAGTTCCTGCGGGAGCATGTTCCCTCGGATGTTCGGATGCACTATACCATCGTCAACTGCGGCGGCACGGCGGCAAATGTGGTACCCGGCTATGCAGAAGCGAGTATGTATGTCCGCTCCTACAACCGTACGGAGCTGGACGGCGTGGTGGCCCGCGTCAGGAAGGTACTTCAGGGCGCAGCCATGATGACCGAGACGGAAGTGGAGATCATCGAGGAAAAGAGCCTCGACAACAAGATCCCGGTGCTGGCTCTCAACGAGCTGGTGATGGAGCAGGCCGAGAAGGTCCATGCTCCCTGCATCCGTCCGGCCCGCCAGAAGACCGGTTCCACCGACTTCGGCAACGTGATGCGCCATGTACCCGGCACCTGCATCCGCGTGGCCTTTGTCCCGGAGGGTGCAGCGGCTCACTCGCAGGAGTATCTGGACGCCGGCAAGACCGAAGCGGCCCACAATGCGGTGGTCTACGGCGCAAAGATCCTGGCTCTCACGGGCGCACAGCTCATTGAAGACCCGGAAAAGCTGGAAGTCATCAAGAAGGAATTCCATGAGAATCTGGCCAAAGAACTGAACGGCCAGAGCTGACGCTTTGGTGTGTCAAAAGAGAGGAAAAAATTATGGAAACGAAAAAGAAACAATTCAAGATGCCGCATACCTTCGTCATCATCGGCATCATCATCCTGCTTGCGGTCCTGCTGACCTGGATCATCCCGGCAGGCTCCTACACCCGCTTCGAGAACGAAGCAGGCATCAAGGTCATCGACCCCAACGATTTCAACTACATTGATAAGACTCCCGTCAACCCGCTTGAAATTCCTCTGTACATCGTCAAGGCTTTCATCAAGCGCATTGATCTGATGCTGGTCATCATGTTCGCAGGCGGTGCTTTCCACATCCTGACCAAGACCGGCGCACTCCACGCCGTGGTGGCCAAGATGGCGAAGATCTTCTCCACCCGCGTCTATCTGTTCCTGCCCATCCTGACGCTGGTGTTCGGCCTCATCTGCACCACGCAAGGCGTCAACCTGTTCATTGCCTTTGCACCCATCATGGTCATGATGGCCTTTGCGATGGGTCTGGACTCCATCACCGGTGCATCCATCATCCTGCTGGGCGGCGCGATCGGCTTCTCCACTGGCCCTCTGAACATCAACACCACCATCGTGGCTCAGAAAATCGCCGGTCTGCCGCTGTATTCCGGCGTGGGTTACCGCTTTATCTGCTTTGCTGTGTTCTATGTTATCACCAACATCTACCTCATCCGCTACGCACTGAAGATCCAGAAGCATCCCGAACTCAGCCCCATGTACGAGCTCGACAAGACCAGCGAGTTCCGCGATGCTGCGGACCTCGACTCCTTCGGCAAGCTGGACGCCCGCAAGATCCTCATCATGCTGGTCTTCTTCGCATCCCTTATCCTCATCGTCTACGGCGGCATCAAGCTCGACTGGGATATGTCTGAGACCGCAGCTGTCTTCCTCGCACTGGCTGTCATCGAAGGCGTACTGGGCGGCTTTGGCCCCTCCGCGATCTCCAAAGAGTTCCTTGAGGGCTGCAAGAAGATGCTGGGCGCTGCCTTCATCATCGGCATGGCACAGGCCATCAGCAGCATCATGAACGCCGGTCACATCACCGATACCGTTGTCCATGCACTGGCAAACGGCCTGAACTTCGTCCCCACCATCCTGCTCGGACCCGCCATGCTGCTGGCAAACACCATTATCAACGTCTTCCTGACTTCCGGCAGTGGTCAGGCCGCAGCTGTCATTCCCATTCTGGCACCTCTGGCCGACCTCGTGGGCGTTACCCGTCAGACCGCGATCCTTTCCTTCAATTTCGGCGACGGCTTCTGCAACTACGTCCTGCCCACTTCCACCGCTCTGATGGGCATCATCAGCGCCGTGAACATCCCCTATGACCGTTGGATGAAGTTCATGTGGAAGCTGTTCCTCATCTGGCTGGCCGTCGGTTCTGTGATGCTGATGATCGCACAGGCGATCCACCTCGGCCCCATGTAAACCGGAAGGCGGCAAAAAATCAGACTATGGCGTCAACAATAAAGGAAATCAAAAATCCCTTGCTCCGGACGCTGGCGGAGTATGGCCTCATCACCGTCAGCATCTGGATCATGGTCATCGGCATCTACTTTTTCAAATTCCCGAACCACTTCGCCTTCGGCGGCGTGACCGGCTTTTCCACTGTGTTCAGCCAGCTGCTCCACTGCTCGGCAAGTACCTTCACCACCGCTGCCAACTACGCGCTGCTGGTGCTGGGCTTCATCTTTCTGGGCAAGAGTGTCGGCGTCCGCACTGTTTATGCGACCATCGTGATGTCGGTGAGCCTGCAGGCACTGGACGCTCTGGTGCCGATGCACGGTACTCTGACCGACCAGCCGATGCTGGAGCTGGTATTTGCCATTATGCTCCCGGCGATCGGTTCGGCGATCCTGTTCAACATCGACGCATCCTCGGGCGGAACGGATGTCATCGCCATGATTTTGAAAAAGTACACCAGCATGAACATCGGTTCTGCCCTGATGGCAGCGGATGTGGCGGCTGTGGGCCTCTCGTTTGCAATGTACGGCCCCTCCACCGGTCTGTTCTCCGTCATGGGTCTGGTGGCCAAGTCGATGGTGGTGGACAACGTCATCGAGAATATGAACCTCTGCAAGTGCTTCAACATCGTGTGTGAGCACCCGCAGCCCATCTGCAACTTCATCATCCACGAGCTGAACCGCAGTGCGACCACCTTTGAAGCGCGCGGCGCGTACTCTGACGCCCACAAGACGGTCATCATGACCACCATGCGGCGCAGTCAGGCCATCCGCCTGCGCAACTTCATCCGCCAGCAGGAGCCGACAGCCTTTATCATGATAGAAAACTCCAGCGAGATCATCGGTAAGGGCTTCAGCCCCGTGTAAAAAAGGATCTTTCCGCAGCAGGCAAAACGCACAGCCAGTGGTTTTGCCTGCTTTGCACTACCCATTCCCTTTTTGGATGGATAAGGATTCCATCTTTTCATTTCACAAATGCTGCTGAGTGCGGTAGGATAGAGCTGAGAAAAGGCAAAAACAGCGCCGGATGGCAGCTTGTGCAGGAAAAGAGGGGAAATGGAAGAGAAAATGCGCCAGCAGCATGACCAAATGGAATAAATCTTGTGTACAAGAGAAATTTTTGGCGATTCTTAACGAATATTAAGATGGACGCTATGCCTTTTGTAAGATTGTCCGATTATGATAGAACCATCAGGAGCGGCGCAGTGAGGTGCCGCCCCGCAAGTACGGTATAACGATTGAAGAAACCACCTGCCAAGGAGGAAAAAAGCATGGAGATCAAGAAAGCAGCCACGGCTGGCACTCTGGAATCCAGCGACTGCATGGTGACCGTCGAGCCGGGTGAGGGCAAGATCGATTTCTCCCTCGAAAGCTCTGTCATCCATCAGTACGGCAACCAGCTGCGCAAGGTCGCACTGGAGACCCTGAAGGATCTGGACATCGACAATGTCCGCATCACCATCGTGGACAAGGGCGCACTGGACTGCACCCTGAAGGCCCGCATCGAGGGCGCGGTGTTCCGCTCTGTTGACCAGTATGAGAATCTGCCCTGGGGAGGTGCCATTCGATGAATAATCCGAACAAGAAGCGCCTGCGCCGCACGATGATGTTCCTGAATGCGCAGAAGCCCGGCCTCATCAAAGACCCTTACATCTACAAGGCCGACTCCCTGATGCTGGACCTCGAGGATGCTGTCGCCGAGAACCAGAAGGATGTCGCCCGCTTCAGCCTGTACCACGCCCTGAAGACCGTGGATTACCGCGGCGCAGAGCGGGTCGTCCGCATCAACGGTCTGGACACCCCCTACTGGCGGGAAGACATCCGTGCCTGCGTGGCCGGCGGCTGCGATTCCATCCGCATCCCCAAGACCGAGCACGCCGAGGATGTCCACCGCGTGGCTGCTGCCATCGCCGAGGACGAGAAGACCTATGGCCGTCCTGAGGGCGAAGTCCTCATCATCGCCGCTCTGGAGTCTGCCCGCGGCGTCATGAACGCTCTGGAGATCTGCGAGAGCGATGAGCGCCTGTTCGGCATCGCACTGTCCGGCGGCGACTACACCAAGGACCTGCAGACCCACATCACCGGCACCGGTATCGAGCTGATGGGTGCCCGCCAGCAGATGATCATTGCCGCCCGCGCCGCAGGTGTGCAGTGCTTCGACACCGTCTATACCGACCTGAAGGATATGGATGGCTTCCGCAAGGACGTGGAGAACATCCACCTGATGGGCTTCGACGGCAAATCCATCATCAACCCCCGTCAGATCCCCATCGTCCACGAGATCTTTACGCCCACCCAGAAGGACATCATCTTCGCTGAGAAGGTCGTCAAGGAGATCGACTCCAAGAAGGCTCTGGGCATCGGCGTCTTCACCGTTGACGGCAAGATGATCGACATCGCCTTCTACGATGGCGCAAAGCGCACCATCGATCTGGCAAAGGCATCCGGCGTGTATAAGGGGGATTTGTAATTATGTTGAACGCAGTCGGCAGAGAAATTCCCGAAGAGATCCTCGAGCGCACCGGCAAAGAGGTCTTCCAGGGCAACAACTATAAAGACGGCAAGGCTTTCCAGAAGGCCAGCCCGAAGGTCACCCCCGTGATGCGCAATGACCACGACAAGATGGTCAAGGACATCCACGAGGCTCTGGTCAAGTGCAATGCCCACGACGGCATGACCGTCTCCTTCCACCACCACTTCCGCGAGGGCGACCTGGTGGTCTGCATGGTCATGGAAGAGATCCACAAGATGGGCTTCAAGAACATCACCCTGAGCGCCAGCTCGCTGGGCAAGGCCCACGACGCCCTCGTCCCCATGATCGAGGACGGCACCATCGTCAACATCGAGTCTTCCGGCGTCCGCGGCAAGATCGGCGATGCTATTTCTCATGGCAAGCTGAAGGGTCTGGCTACCATGCGCAGCCACGGCGGCCGTGTCCGCGCCATCGAGACCGGTGAGACTCACGTTGACATCGCTTTCATCGGCGCACCTTCCTGCGACGAGTACGGCAACTGCTCCGGCATGGGCGGCAAGACCAACTGCGGCGTCCTGAGCTATGCTTACGTTGACGCTGAGATGGCTGACTATGTCGTCGCTGTCACCGATTGCCTCGTGGACTACCCCAACTACCCCGCAGAGATCAACCAGACCAAGGTGGATTATGTCTGCGTCGTGGACCAGATCGGCATCCCCGAAAAGATCGCTACCGGCGCTGCAAAGCCCACCACCGACCAGCGCAAGATCCTGATGGCAGAGTACTGCACTCAGGTCGTGGCCAACACCCCCTACTTCAAGGACGGCTTCTCTTATCAGACCGGTGTCGGCGGCGCATCCATCGCCTCCACCATCTCTCTGTCCAAGATCATGGAAGAGAAGAACATCCACATGGGTCTGGGCGTCGGCGGTCTGACCAAGCCCATGTGCGAGCTGCTGGACCGCGGTCTGGCCCGCAAGCTGGTGGATACCCAGGACTTTGACCTGGACGCTGTCAACAATGTCCGCACCAATCCCAACCACTTCCCCATCTCTGCTGGCGAGTACGCAAGCCCGATGAACAAGGGCGCTTTCGTCAACAAGCTGGATTATGTCATCCTGGCCTCTCTGGAAGTGGATACCCACTTCAACTGCAACGTCGTCGTCGGCTCCGATGGCATCATCACCGGCGCACAGGGCGGCCATCCCGATACTGCACAGGGTGCAAAATGCACCATCGTCATCGCACCCCTGCTGCAGGGCCGCATCCCGGCCATCTGCACCGACGTGACCACCGTCACCACCCCGGGCGAGAGCGTTGACATCGTCGTCACCGACTACGGCGTGGCCGTCAACCCCCGCCGTCCCGACCTGCTGGAGGCTCTGAAGGCCGCTGACTGCGTGCCTCTGAAGACCATCGAGGAGCTGCGCGACATCGCCTACTCCATCGTCGGCGAGCCGGAGAAGGTCCAGTTCGGCGACCGCATCGTGGGCATCATCGAGGCCCGCGACGGCACGGTCATGGACGTCGTCCGCGAAGTCAAGCCTTTCTCTTTCCGCGAAGATTGAGTGATATAGCGTAAAAGCGGGAATGTGGCTTGCCAACCACGCTTCGGAATGGATTCACGGAGATTCCTTCGCTCTTCTCACCCCCGCTTTTGCGGCTAAATATGCACACAAACTTCATGCGATTCTCCTTTTTCAAGGTTTTGTGTTTTATACCGGCATAAAACCAGAGAGCAGCCAACTGCACCGCGCGCAGTTGGCTGCTCTTCTTTGTTTCTATGAAAAAATAAATAACGCTCTTACGGCACGAAACGATAGCCGACGCCGCGGATGGTGATGATGTGCTGGGGCGTGCGGGCGTTGTCCTCGATCTTGCTGCGCAGGCGGTTGATGTAGACCATGATGGCGTTGTCGTCCACGGCGATGAGGTTGCCCCAGATCTGCTCGTAGATCATATCCTTGGTGAACACCTGCTGCGGGTGGCGCACAAAGAGCAGCAGCAGGCTGCGCTCTTTCTCGGAGAGGTTCAGCTCCACATTGTTTTTATAAAAGCGCATGGTGGTGGTGTCGCAGAGGAAGGGGCCGCAGCTGATCTGCTGGTTGTTCTCCTGCGAGAAGCTCTTGCTGCGGCGGATGAGGGCCTTGACCTTTGCGCCCAGGATCTGGGGGCGGAAGGGCTTGGTGACATAGTCGTCGGCGCCCAGCGAGAGGCCGTACATGAAATCGTAGTCCTCGTTGCGGCCGCTGATGATGATGACCGGCGTGGTGACGCCGTTGCGCCGGATGGTCTGGATGACATCGAAGCCCTCCATGTCGCCCAGCGTGATGTCCATCAGGATCATATCCAGCGTGCTGCTCTGCCGCGCGATGAGGTCCAGCGCCGCCGCGCCGCTGTTGACGACGAGAGGGTCCATCTCATTGCTTATCATAACTTTCGATAAAAGTTTGCAAATCGCTGGATCATCGTCTACAATAAGAACATGATACGACATGGTAACTCCCTGCACTTTTCTGACCGGAAAATTTGTTTCACTTGCGATAAATAAAATTATAACATTTTTAGACAGGAAGAGCAAGACCGCCCCAAAGGAGGACTCGATATGAAGGAGAACGCCCCGAAAAAGATACGCTTCCAGACGCTGCGCACCCTGTGGGTGCCGCTGGCCATCGGCGTCGTCACGGTAGCCGCACTGGCTGTCGTGGTGGGTATGGTGTGGAAGGACTACCGCACCGCCATGATGGACAGCCAGACGAGGCAGATGGAGCTGGTGGTGCAGAGCACCGCCGACAGCATCCGCGTCCTGCTGGAAGAATACGCCGACCGGCTGGACTCCATCGCCGGAAAAGCGGAGGCCAGCAAAGCGTTCCGCCCCACGGTGGCCCGGAGCGATACCATCCGGGACGTCTGGCTGGAAAACAGCAACGGCGAGGTCATCTACAGCTGCTACGGCCTCAGCGCCGTCTGCGATGTCCTCATCACCCGGACGGAGGACATCTCCTACTGGCAGTACCACAGCGGCGACGAGCACTATCTTGTGATGAAGAAGAAGGCCGGGGGTGAGACAGCCTGCCTCGTGGTAGACTCCACAGTCATGTATCAGCAGCTCATCTCGGAGATCCATGTCGGCAGGAACGGCTACATCATGATAAAGAATGACGATAACCTTGTGGTTATGCACCCCGAAGCCGTTCAGTGGGGCATCAAGGTCGTGGAGGGCCGCCAGCGCATCTATCAGGGGAAGGAACTGGACATGAGCAGTCTGAGTGAGCTGCTGCGCGCTCAGCAGGAAGAGGAATCCGGCACGCTGGACTACTACTCCTACTGGTGGAGCGACCCGGCTCTGCCCCGGGTGCATAAGATAAGCGCCTTCCGTCATCTGGACGTGGGGGGCAGCTTCTGGATCGTCAGCGCCGTGGTGGACTACGACGATTTCTACGAGCCGGTACAGCAGAGCTTCGTGAAGGTGGTCCTCATCTTCGGCGGCGTGGCGCTGGTGCTGGTGCTCTTCATGTTCCAGATGTTCCGGCTGCAGGAGCGCGACCGCCGCAGCGCGAACGAGATCAGCGATCTGAAGACCCTGAACCAGACCCTCGAAGAGCTCCACCGCAGCGAAGAGTCGCTGGCCCACGGCCAGCGGCTGCAGATGATGGGAACCCTCACCGGCGGCATCGCCCATGAGTTCAATAACTTCCTGACCCCCATCACCGGCTATGCCGACCTCATCATGGCCGACGCCGACCCGGGCAGCGAGATCTATGACAACGCGATGGAGATCAGCGAGGCGGCGCAGAAGGCGCAGGAGGTCGTGAAACAAATTTCCTCCATGAGCCGGAAAAACGTGGAGACGGTCTACGACGCCGTGTCGGTGGAGGGACTGCTCCATCGGACCCAGAAGCTGGTGGAGACGAACTGCCCGAAGAACGTGGAGCTGAAGGAAGAAAATGAGCTCAGCGGCGAATGCGTTCTGGGCAATGCGACCCAGCTGCAGCAGGTGCTGCTGAACATCAGCATCAACGCCATCCACGCCATCGGCGCCGAGGGCGGAAAGCTGACCATCCGGGGCAGTGTCGTGCCGCGCAGTGAGCTGGCGGCGCTCTTCCCGGAAGAGAAGATCTCCGAGGAATGGTCGAGCTACGTCTGCCTGAGCGTCACCGACACCGGCTGCGGCATGGACAAGGAGACGATGCAGCACATCTTCGAGCCCTTCTTCACCACAAAAAAGACCGGCGAAGGCACCGGCCTCGGCCTTGCTCTGGCGGACCAGATCATCCGCACCCACCGGGGCCGCATCCGGGCGGAGAGCACCATCGGCAGAGGCACGACCTTCTATGTCTATCTGCCGGTGCTGGAGCAGCAGCAGGAGCGCGAACAGCTGCAGTGGGGCGTGGACAGCAAGCTGCGCATCCTTGCGGCGGACGACAACAACAAGGTCCTCGACCTGCTGGACAAAGACCTCAGCGCGCTGGGCCTGAGCGTGTCCACCTGCTCCCGCCGGGGCGAGCTGCGCCAGCTGCTGGAGCAGCAGCCCTTCGACGTCCTTGCCATCGACGAGAGCCTGATGAGCAGCAGCGGCGTGGATCTCTGCATGGCCATCCGGGGCCGCTACCCGGGCATGACCCGCATCGTGATGACCAATGCCCCCACAAGGGAGATCGTGGATGCCCGCAGCCACGGCGTCATCGACGGCTATGTGGTAAAACCGGTGTCGGCGACAATGAAGCAAACAGGCCGACGACCGGAACTGGACAGCCTGCCTGTAAGATCATTCATAATTATGGAGGCAAAAATCATGAAAATGGCAAAGAAGTTTCTGGCCGTCGCCCTCGCCGGCGTTCTGGCACTGTCCGTTCTGACTGGCTGCGGCGCTAGCGTCAAGAGCAAGGACATCGCTGATTCTCTGACCAAGATGGGCGTCAAGGTCGAGCAGAGCAAGGACGTGGATAAGACTGCTGAGAACACCCTGAAGGCGATCGAGACTATCATCGCTGCTGACTCCGCCAACAAGATCACTCTGGACAATGCTGTTGAGAAGGTCACCGGCAAGGTCATCAGTCAGGAGCACATCGACGTCAACACCGATGCCACTGGTGCAGTCCAGAAGGCTCTGGGCGTGCTCAACAGCGGCTCTGATGCCGAGAAGGCAAATGTTGGCAAGCAGATCCGTGTTGCTCTGGTCAAGACCGAGAATGCCACGAAGAACGCAAACCTGCAGGCTGGCATTGTGAATGGCGCTCTGTTCGAGGCTCAGGCCGCTACCGTTAACGACATGAATCATGAAGTTGCTGAGACCGGCAAGCTGGGCACTGCTAAGACTAGCGACGGTAAGTACATTCTGGTCGTCATCGTCAACGATGTGGTCGAAACGTCTAACACCTGATTTTCTCTTCCCCATGTGAGGACTGCCGCAAGGCGATATAGGCCCCATAAATAAAGATGACAACAGGCCCCGGAGTGGAAAACCCCGGGGCCTGTTGTTTTTTGTTTCTTTTTTGCGCAGCTCCGGCTTTATTGTATCCAACCTTCCATACGGAATCTTACAGGATATTAAGGAATTTCTTAACAAACCGTAACGAGAAGGGCTTTGGGCTGTAAGTTTGAGCCTGTATACTGGAACCATAACGAACGGGAATGATTCCGGAGGATAAAACGGAATGCATCCCCAGTATACGAAAAAGGAAAGGAAGTACAAACCCATGAGTGATACGATCCTCGCTCTGCTCGGCTTTGCAACGGTGATTGCGGTCATCGTCCTGCTGCTGCGCAATGTCACGGTCCCTGCACTGGCATTCGTCAGCGTCTCGACCATCACCGCAGCCATTCTGGTGGCTACCGGTGCTTTCACCCTGGATGAAATGGCCGGCTTTATCAAGGAGGGCGTCAAGGGCGTCCACGGTACGGCTGTCCTGTTCATCTTCTCCGTCCTGTTCTTCGGCGTCATGACCGATGCAGGCATGTTCGACAAGATCATCGGCGCGCTGATGAAGAAGGTCGGCAACAACGTCGTCGGCGTTGCTCTGATGACCTGCCTCATCGCCATCATCGGCCATCTGGACGGCGGCGGCGCTTCCACCTTCCTCATCACCATCCCCGCCATGCTGCCCGTCTACAAGCGCCTGCACATGCGCCGTGAGACCCTGCTGCTCATCTGCGTCACCGCAATGGGCGTCATGAACCTGATGCCCTGGGGCGGCCCCACCATGCGCGCCGCAAGCGTCATCGAGATGGAGCCCAACGACCTGTGGTTCCAGCTCATGCCCATGCAGATCGTCGGTCTGGTGCTGGCTGTCGGCACCGCCATCTTCTGGGGCCTGCAGGAGAAGAAGCGCATCGCAAAGCTCGGCGATGCCATCGTTGCTGAGGACGCCGGCAAGTACGACGACTCCGACGACGGCAAGAAGGACGAGACTCTGGCTCGTCCCCAGAACTTCATCTTCAACGTCATCCTGACTCTGGCCGTCATCATCGTGCTGGTTCTGGACATCTTCCCCTCTTACTACGTCTTCATGGTCGGCTGCGCTCTGGGCATTCTGGTCAACTACCGCGGCAAGAAGCTGCACAACTCCATCATCAAGAGCCACGCTTCCGCTGGCCTGAGCATGGCATCCACCATCCTGTGCGCCGGTGTCTTCCTCGGTGTCCTGAGCAAGAGCGGCATCATGGAGAAGATGGCAGTCGTCATGGCAAGCTTCATCCCGGCATCCATGGGCCGTTTCCTGCCCATCATCATCGGCATCCTGAGCGTGCCTCTGGCTCTGCTGTTCGATACCGACTCCTACTTCTACGGCCTGCTGCCCGTTCTGGTCAGCGTTGGCAACCAGTTCGGCGTCAACCCGGCTCACATCGCCATCGCAATGGTCGTCTGCCGCAACTGCGCTACCTTCATCAGCCCGGTGGCTCCCGCTACCTATCTGGGCATCGGTCTGGCCGGTGTCGAGATCAAGGACCACATCAAGTACTGCTTCGGCTGGCAGTGGGGCGTTTCCATCGTCTGCCTCGTCGCTGGTCTGATCCTCGGCGTCATCCACTTCTGATAAATTGAGTTCCCGCCCGGCTGCCCTTCGTTGGACGGCCGGGCATTTTTGCAGGATACTTTTTACCACTTTTTCCCAAGGAGGCTGCTGCAATGCGTGAGACCCCAGTCTGCACCGCGGCCGATGCCATCTACAAGCTGGCGGCGGGCAACCTGAAATACCTGAACGCGGAAAACGGGAGCGGCGATATTTCCCGCCGTATCCGGATGTCCACCTGGGCGAAGGGCCAGTCGCCCTACGCCATCATCGTCACCTGTTCGGATTCCCGGGTCATCCCGGAGAACATCTTCTCGGCGGGCATCGGTGAGCTGTTCGTCATCCGGCTGGCGGGCAACATCATCGACGACCACCAGCTGGGCAGCATCGAGTACGCTGCCGGCCATTTGGGCTGTCGGCTGGTGGTGGTGCTGGGCCATACCCACTGCGGTGCGGTGGATGCCGCCATCAACTCCGAGCCAGCCGGCTATATCCGCTACATCACGGACGAGATCAAGAAGGCCATCGGGGACGAAACAGACCCCTACAAGGCCAGCTGTCTCAATGTCCGGCACAGTGTGCAGGAGATCGAAAAGAGCCTGTGCATCCATAACATCGAGGAGGAAACGGGCCTGCGGGTCGTCGGTGCGATGTACCACATCGAGGACGGCAGCGTCGAATTCCTGTAAGGAACTCCCAGCATTGCGGCGGAACGGCCCTTTCCCAGACCGGGAAAGGGCCGTTTCTTGTGTTTGACAATCGACGGCTGTCAGTTTATACTAACGCTGAAAAAGCTGATACAACAGGAGGACAGGACAATGGTTCAGGTAGACCTTATCACAGGATTTCTCGGGGCAGGGAAGACCACTTTCCTGCGCAGATACGCGGCATGGTGGGCCGGGCAGGACGTCAAAGTCTGTGTGCTGGAAAACGACTTCGGCGCGGTGAACGTGGACGCCATGCTCCTGCAGGACCTCGAGGCCCAGGGCGTGGAGCTGGAGACCATCAGCGGCGGCTGCGACTGCGACACCCACCAGCGCCGGATGCGGACAAAGCTCATCTCCATGGCCATGCGGGGCTTTGAGAGGGTCATCGTGGAGCCCAGCGGCATCTTTGACGTGGACGAGTTCTTCGACGTGCTGCGGGACGAGCCGCTGGACCGCTGGTATCAGCTGGGCAATGTCATCACCATCGTGGATGCCCTTCTGCCGGAAGAACTTTCCCCGCAGGCAGAATATATCCTCGCTTCTGAGAGTGCGTGGGCGGGCAGTGTCCTCCTGAGCCGCTGTCAGCTGGCCTCTGACGCGCAGAAGCAGGGGGCAGAAGCCCATCTGGCCCGTGCGCTGGAAGCCTGCAAGTGCTCCCGGAAGTTCGGCCCGGAGGAGATCATTGCGAAGGACTGGGCCGATTTGACCGGCGACGATATGGCCCGCATCGCAAAGTGCGGCTACCGGCAGGCCAGCTGCGAAAAGCTCCACTTCGACGCGCATGATGCTTTCACCTCGGCCTACTTCCTCGAGCTGGGTCTGCCCCGTGCTCAGCTGGAAAAGAACATCCCGTCCCTCTTCACCGATCCCGCCTGCGGAAATGTCCTCCGGGTGAAAGGCTTCGTGGAGGACGATGGCCGGTGGTACGAGCTGAATGCTGCCGCCGCCGGTCTGACGGCGGCTCCCATCCCGCAGGGACAGCAGGTGCTCATCGTCATCGGCGAGGGGCTGGACAAGGCCCGGCTGGAAGAAGACCTGAGACGATGAGTTTCCCACAATGAAACAGAGAATTGTGCAATATTGATTGCGCCGACCCTCCTGCAGCGTTATAATAGAGAAAAATAAATCAGGAGGCCGTTTCATGAGCACTTCGACCACCCAAAAGCCGACTACCCGCCGCATCGTGGGCATGGCGGTGGGCATTGTCATTATTGGTCTGGGCATCGCCCTCTTCAAGCAGTCCCATCTCGGCAACGACTCCATCAGCGCGCTGAATATGCGCCTTGCCGAGCTGCTGGGCATCTCGCTGGGCGTGCAGAACGTCGCCACCAACATCCTCTTCTTTGCGCTGGAATTCTGGTTCGGGCGCAAGTACATCGGCCTTGGCACCTTCGTCAACGGCATCGGCATGGGGTTCATCATAACCTTCTTCTACGACCCCATTGCCGCGGCCTTCGGCCCGGCAGCGTCCCTGCCGGAACAGCTGGTGTGGGTGGTGCTGGCCGTCCTTGTGACGGCGCTGGGCGCGTCTCTCTACCAGACGGCTGACCTCGGCATTGCGCCCTACGATTACCTCTCGCTGGGTCTGCGGGACTACACGCACTTCCAGTACTTCGGCTGCCGCGTCTTCACCGACGCCTTCTGCGCCCTGCTCTGCTGGCTCCTGGGCGGTCTTGTGGGTCTGGGTACCCTCATCTGCGCGTTCTGCCTCGGACCCTTCATCCAGTTCTTCAACGGCCTCGTCTCCGAGCGGGTCCTGCAGTATAAGCCCGAAAAAGCATGAGCATAACAAAAAAGACATCTGCCGGCGGCAGATGTCTTTTTTGTATCTTACTCGAATTTGAACAGCGGCGTGCCGGTGGAGACGATGCCGCCCGCGATGATATGGAGCTTTGGCAGGTCGTCGGCGTTGGTCACGATGACGGCGCTCTCGGTGGAGAGCCCGGCGGCGCGGATGGCGTCGAGGTCCACGTTCAGCAGGGGCGTTCCGGCTTTGACGGCCTGCCCTTCCCTGACCAGCGGGGTGAAGCCGCTGCCTCGCAGGGCGATGGTGTCTATCCCGATGTGGATGAGCAGCTCGATGCCCTCGGTGCTTTCCAGCCCCACAGCGTGGAAGGTGGAGACGATGGAAGTGACCTTCCCGTCGAAGGGAGCGTAGACCGTGCCGCCGGTGGGCTCGATGCCGCAGCCCGGGCCGAGGATGGCTGCGGCGAACGTCTCGTCCGGGAGCTGTTCCAGCGGGAGAACGATGCCGTCCATGGGGGCTTTGACGACCATCTTTTCACCGGGGAACCGCGTCTCTTCCGCAGTCTTTGCCCTGCCGCCGAAGAGCCTGTCCAAAAAGCCCATAGAGAAAACCTTCCTTCCACTCATGTTTCTTTCAAAGATAGCATATTTTCAAAGATAGCATATTGACGCCCCAAAAGCAACCGTCGTTTCGCATAAAATGGAGAGAAAAGTTTTGGCAGTTACATCAGAGCGATGAGCTGCTCGATCTCTTCCATCTTAGTGGCCCAGCTGGTGGCGATGCGGACGACGGTGTGGCTGTCGTCGAACTTCTCCCAGAAGCCGAACTTTGCCTTGCCTTCCAGCGCGGCCAGCTGGGCGTTTTCCAGCACAACGAAGAGCTGGTTGGTGGGGGAGTCCATAAAGAAGCGGTAGCCCTTGGCGGCGAGGCCCTTCTTGAGGGCGTTGGCCGTCTCGATGGCGTTGCGGCTGATGCGGGTGTAGAGGTCGTCGGTGAAGAGGACGTCGAACTGGATGCCCATGAGGCGGCCCTTGGCCAGCAGAGCGCCCTGCTGCTTGACCATGGTCATGAAGTGGGCCGGTGCGCCGTGGGGGAAGACCACGGCCTCGCCGCAGAGTGCGCCCACCTTGGTGCCGCCGATGTAGAAGACGTCGGTGAGCCTGGCGAGGTCGGCCAGGGTCACATCGGTGCCTTCGCTCACCAGCGCGTAGCCCAGACGTGCGCCGTCCACGAAGAGGGGCATATGGTAGGTGTGGCAGACGGCGGACAGGGCCTCGAGCTCAGCCTTGCTGTACAGGGTGCCGTACTCGGTGGGGTGGGAGATATACACCATGCCGGGGAAGACCATGTGGTCGTGGTTCGAGTCGGCGTAGAAGGTCTTGCAGAAATCCTCCACCGTGGCGGCGTCCAGCTTGCCGTTCTTCTGGGGCAGGCCGATGACCTTGTGGCCGGTGAACTCGATGGCACCCGCCTCATGACCGGCCACATGGCCGGTGGCGGCGGCGATGACGCCCTCCCAGCGGCGGAGCGTGGAGGCGATGACGATGGAGTTGGCCTGGGTGCCGCCGGAGATGAAGAAGACATCTGCCTCGGGGCAGGCGCAGGCGGCGCGGATCTTCTCTTTTGCGCTGGCGCAGTAGGGGTCGGTGCCGTAGCCGGACACCTTCTCGAAGTTCGTTTCCGTCAGCTTCTGCAGGATGGCGGGATGCGCACCCTCGCAGTAGTCGTTCTCAAAATACAGCATATTCTTTCCCTTTCCTTTATTACGATAAAGAAGATGATTCTATTGTGAGCCAGGAACGCACGTTTGTCAACCCTTTGAAACCATGGAAAAATACCCACCCTTTGCTGTATCTTTAATTTATTTGTGGTATACTTTTACAGTGTAACCGAATATAGATCGGGAGGGACAGCAAATGAAGCAGATGCTCCGGAAAAAGGACGTCTGGGTACTTGTGGCGGCGCTCATCGGGGCGTTCACCTGTGTGACGCTCATCCAGTTCATCAGCGGCCGCATCGACGGTGTGGCCTCGATGGTGTTCCTGCTGGCGGTGTTTTTTGTTTCCATGTACACCGACGGCTACTGGTGGGGCGTGGCCGGTTCTGTCATCAGCGTGCTGGCGGTCAACTTCGCGTTCCGCACGCCCTACTTTGCCTTCAACTTTACCATCCCGGAGAACATCTTCTCCGGCGTGGTGATGCTGGTGGTCTCCTTTATGACGAGCACCCTGACCACCCGCATCAAAAAGCAGGAGCAGCTGCGGATGGAGAGCGAGGCGGAGAAGATGCGGGCCAACCTCCTGCGGGCTGTCTCCCACGACCTGCGCACCCCGCTGACGTCCATCTACGGGGCCTGCTCTACGGTCATCGACAACTACGACTCGCTGGGCCGGGAGCAGAAGATAAAGCTCCTTTCCGAGGCCTGTGCCGACGCCCAGTGGCTCAACCGGATGGTGGAGAATCTGCTCTCCGTCACCCGCATCGACGCCGACGGCGTCGCCATCCAGAAGACGCCCACCGTGCTGGAAGAGCTGGTGGATACGGTGCTGGTGCGGTTCCAGAAGCTCCACCCCGGCGTACCGGTGGAAGTAAAGCTTCCGGATGACTTCATCGTCATCCCGATGGACTCCATGCTCATCCAGCAGGTGCTGACGAACCTTTTGGAAAACGCGGTGCTCCACGCCAAGGGGATGACCCGCCTGACGCTGCGGGTGTTCACGCTGGGGCAGCGGGCGGTGTTCGAAATTATCGACAACGGCTGCGGCATCCCGAAAGAGCGGCTCAAGACCCTCTTCACCGGCACGACCCTGACGCAGGATACCTCGTCGGGCGGCAAGCACGGCATGGGCATCGGGCTGTCGGTGTGCGCGGCCATCATCAAAGCCCACGGCGGCGAGATAAAGGCCGAGAGCACGCCCGGCGAGGGTACGACCATCCGGTTCTGGCTGGAGACCGAAGAAGTGGATACGGAGGAAACAGAGGATGAGCAATAATAAATTCAAGGTACTGATCATCGAGGACGAGGCGAACATCTGCAGCTTCATCCAGACCCTGCTGGAGACCAACGGCTATCAGGCGCTGGTGGCCCAGACCTGTGTGATGGGCATGACCATGTTCATCTCCTATAACCCAGACCTCGTCATCCTGGACCTCGGCCTGCCCGACCGGGACGGTCTGGACGCCATCCGCTCCATCCGGCAGAAGTATCTGACCCCCATCATCGTCCTGTCGGCCCGCACCACCGAGCAGGATAAGATCGAGGCCCTCGACCTTGGTGCCAACGACTATATCACCAAGCCCTTCGGTACCGGTGAGCTGCTGGCCCGGGTGCGGGCTGCGCTGCGGGTGAACCGCTATGGCGGCGGGAGCTTGCCCGGCGGGGTGTTCAGCGCACAGGGCCTCACCATCAACTACGAGCGCCGCAAGGTGTTCGTGGACGGGCAGGAGGTGCGCCTGACCCAGACGGAGTACAATATCGTGGCTTTCCTGTCCGAGCACGCCGGGCGCGTGATGACCTATGCGGCCATCGTCCGGGCCATTTGGGGCGACACGGACGCCAGCAGCACCAAGAAGCTGCAGGTGAATATGGCCAATATCCGCAAAAAGCTGGGCAGCCGCCCGGGCAGCAATACCTACATCCTCAACGAGCTTGGCGTGGGCTATCGGATGATAGAAGAAGACGCAAAGCCTCTGGAACCTGCGGAGGAGACGAAATGACACTGGCGCTGAGCCTGTTTGTCCTGTTTTATATTTTGATGCTGGCGGTGCAGCAGTACCGCCCCTGGGTCGCGCTGGGCGGGGCCGGGGCGTTCCTGCTGCTGGGGAAGCTGGGCGTGTACGATTTCACGCTGGCGGACGCCGCCCGGGCCGTAGACTTCAATGTCCTGCTGATGATGGCGGGAATGATGGGTACGGTCTTTCTTTTTATCCAGAGCAAGATGCCCGCCCGGCTGGCCGAGGAGCTCATTGCCCATGTGCCGGATGTCCGGTGGGCTGTGTCGGTGCTGGCGCTGCTGGCGGGGTTCATCAGTGCCTTTGTGGACAATGTGGCCACCGTGCTGATGGTGGCTCCGGTAGGGCTTGCCATCGCCCGGCGGCTGAAGCTATCGCCGGTGCCGGTGCTCATCGCCATTGCGGTATCGTCCAATTTACAGGGCGCGGCAACGCTGGTGGGGGACACCACGAGCATCCTGCTGGGCGGCTTTGCGGGGATGAATTTCTTCGATTTCTTCTGGATGGAGGGCCGGCCCGGCATCTTCTGGAGCGTGGAGCTGGGAGCGCTGGCCTCACTGGGGGTGCTGTTCTGGCTGTTCCGGGACCAGCGCCAGCCTGTCCATGTCACGGTGGAAACGGAGGTGGAGGACGACGTCCCCACGGCACTTCTCCTGCTGACGGTAGGTCTGCTCATCGCGGCGTCCTTCCTGCCCGAGCCCTCTGGCGGCGTGCTGCATCTGCTCTATACCTTGCGCAGCGGACTCGTCTGCATGGGGCTGTGCCTCTTCGGTGCTGCCCGCGCCTGCTGGCGCAGCCGCTCCCTGAAGCCGCTGGCCGAGACGTTCCAGGCACTGGACTATGACACCCTGCTGCTGCTCTTCAGCCTCTTTATTCTGCTGGAAGGGGTGAGCAGGGCGGGCGTCATCGACGCGGCGGCGCAGCTGTTCCACTCCGCAGCCGGAGACGAGCCGCTGCATCTTTACCTGCTGCTGGTGGCTGCGTCGGTGGGGCTGTCGGCCTTCATCGACAACATCCCCTATGTGGCGGCCATGCTGCCGGTGGTGCAGGGCGTCGCCGCCCTCATGAACGGCGGCGCGGGCATTGAGCCGGAACTGTTCTACTTCGGTCTGCTTACCGGCGCGACGCTGGGCGGCAACCTGACCCCCATCGGCGCGTCAGCCAACATCGCGGCCATCGGCATTCTCCGCAAGAACGGCGAGACTGTCCGTACCCGGGACTTCCTGCGCATCGGCGTACCCTTCACACTGGCGGCAGTTCTCGTGGGGGCAGGGAGCCTCTGGCTGTTCTGGGGTATCTGAGAAAATTCAGGAAAAACTGCAAAAGAAGAAGCGTGGATGGCGGAATTGGCAGACGCGTTAGATTCAGGTTCTAATCGGGGCAACTCGGTGGAGGTTCAAGTCCTCTTATCCGCACCACAAGGAAGACAGCTTTTGGTAGCTGTCTTTTTTGCTTTATATGACATTTTCCCTTTAGCTATAACAGCGGATAAGAGGACTTGAACAGCACGGCCCCACCGCAGGCGGGGCAACAAAAGCCCCAGTGGGGCTTTTGTTAGTGCGCGGTTCCCAACCCGTAGGAATGTCTACCGGGAGGACTGCCGCTAAAATAGAAAATCCGAACCTTTTCTCGATAAGAGAAGGGTTCGGATTTTTTGTTTTGCTCTATTGGCGTAGGACTTGCCTCGGATACGGCTTATGAAAGACTTTCAATGATCTCCGCACACTTTTCAATGCCGATGACCCCGCTGTCCAGCGCAATATGATAGTTGGCGGCATTGCCCCAGTTCATATCGGTGTAGAAGCGGTAGTAGGCGGCGCGGCGCTTGTCCTTCTCCTTCAGCCGGGCTTCGGGCGATTTCTCCCGCTCCCCATAGACACGCACGATGCGGTCTGCCCGGAACTTCATGTCCGCGTGGATGAACACCTTCAGGCAGTCGGTGCGGTCCTGCAGGATGAAGTCGGCGCAGCGTCCCACAATGACGCAGGACTCTTTTTCTGCCAGTTCCCGGATGATCCGGTATTGCAGCTTCCAGAGCAGGTCCTCGTTGGTGGGGCCGAAGCTGCGGTCGGCGAAGGCGGAGGCGAGGAAGCCGCCGGGAGTGTACTCTCCGGCCTCCTTGATGTAGCTCTCGTCAAAGCCGCTTTCGACAGCCAGTTTCTGGATCAGTTCGGCGTCGTAGCACTGGATGCCCAGATGCTCTGCTACCAGCTTGCCGATGGTCCTGCCGCCGCTGCCAAACTCGCGGCTGATGGTAATGATATGTTTTTCCATTAGACTTCTCCTTTCGTGCTCAGTTCACGGTAGGTCTTGCAAATCAGATAGCCTGCAATCAGGAAGGTGAGGATATCCGACATAGGCATGGAGTACAGCACGCCGTCCAGCCCGAAGAACCGGGGCAGCAGCAGGGCAAAGCCCACGCCGAACACCACCTCACGCACCATGGACAGGGCGGTGGATTCCGCCGCCTTGCCCATGGCCTGCAAAAAGATGAAGCAGGCTTTGTTGACACAGGCCAGAATGATCATGCACAGGTAGATGCGGAAGGACTTCAGGGCAAAATCCGTGTAGTAAACGCTCTCGTTGGCGGCACCGAACAGGGCAATCAGCTGACGCGGGAAGCCCTCCACCAGCACCAGTGCAACAACGCCCACTGCGGCCTCTGCCAGCAGCAGTTTCGTGAACAGCTCCTTCACACGGGCGGGCTTTTTGGCGCCCATGTTGAAGCCCACCACGGGGATGCAGCCAGCCGCCATGCCCACCACGATGGAGATGACGATCTGGAAGAACTTCATCACGATGCCAACAACTGCCATGGGAATCTGGGCGTACTGCTCTTGCCCGAACACGGCATCCAGTGCGCCGTATTTGCGGATCATGTTGTTGATGGCTGCCATAGCCGCCACAAGGCTGATCTGAGACAGAAAGCTGGTCATGCCAAGGGTCAGGGTGCGGCTGCAGATGGAGCCTTTCAGCCGAAGGTCTGCCCACGCCGGGCGAATGATCTTCATGTGGAGCAGATACCACACTGCCAGCGCTGCCGTGACCAGCTGACCGATGACGGTAGCCACCGCTGCGCCCATCATGCCCCAGCGGAAGCCGAAAATGAAGATGGGGTCCAGAATGATGTTCAGCACCGCACCCGCAAGAGTGGACACCATGGCAAACCGGGGGCTGCCGTCCGCGCGGATGATGGGGTTCATAGCCTGCCCGAACATATAGAACGGCACGCCCAGCGTGATATAAAAGAAATACTCCTGGGAGTGGTGGTAGGTCTCGGCGTTGACCGTTCCGCCGAACATGGCAAGAATGGTGTCCGCAAACATCAGATAGAGCGCGGCCAGCACAATGCTGCTGACCAGACACAGCACCACCGCATTGCCGACGCTCCGCTTTGCCTTGGGGACTTCGTTCTGCCCAAGGCTGATGCTGACGAAGGCGCAGCAGCCATCACCGATCATCACGGCAATAGCCAGTGCCACCACCGTCAGGGGGAAAACGACCGTATTGGCGGCGTTGCCATAAGAGCCGAGATAGCTGGCGTTGGCAATAAAGATCTGGTCCACGATGTTGTACAGCGCACCCACCAGCAACGAAATAATGCACGGGATCGCATACTTTTGCATCAGCTTGCCGATGCGTTCCGTGCCGAGAAACTGATTGGAACTTTCCATGGGATTCACCTTTACCTTTCCATTTTGGGGCAAACAAAAACAACGGGCAGCCCTCATGCAACCGGTTTTACGCATGAGTGCTACTCGTTGTACGAAATTATTATAGCCCGCTTGCCGGGAATTTGCAAAGGCAGTTTTGCACAAGAATTGTACTGGGCATTCTGCGCAGATTGCACGAGGCAAACTTTGTGGAAGATGCCCTTTGAAGCCAGCCGCCCGGCTGTGGTACAATAGAATAGAGGACGAAAGTACGCTGGAAGGTCTGTTTTTGCGGCCTTTCCATACAAGGAAAACGAGGGATGCGATATGGCACGGTTTCAAGCGGGAGCGCTGGTGGTCTACGGAAATCTGGGAGTGCACGAGGTGGAAGGGGTCGGGCTTCCTACCATCGTGATGCAGGCCATCGGCAGCGTGGTGACCTTTGCAGTCAACGGCATTCTGCTGGGGGTATCCTCCACAGCAGTGGCGTTCTTCGGCATCTACTATAAGCTGCAAAACTTCCTGATGATGCCGGTGAATGGTCTGGGACAGGCAGCCATCCCGGTGGTAGGCTTCAACTACGGCAGCGGCCAGTCCGACCGGGTAAAGCAGGCATGGAAGGTGCTGCTGCCCACCGGCGTGGTGTTTGCCCTCTGCGGCACGGCGGTGTTCCTGCTGTTCCCGGCGCAGCTGCTGGGGCTGTTCTCTGCCAGTGACGAGATGCTGGCCTTCGGAGTGCCTGCCCTGCGCATCATCTCGGTGACCTTCCTGTTTGCGGTCACAACGATTCTGTGCGGCTACTTTGCCTCCGGTCTTGGCAACGGCGTGGTCAATATGATCGGCGGTGCTTTGCGGCAGCTGGTGGTGCTGGTGCCCTGCCTGTGGCTCCTCATCCGCACCATGGGCATCGAAAAAGCGTGGTTTGCGTTCTGGGTGTCCGAGGCGTTCGCCTGCGCTTACAGCCTGTGGGCAACGAAAAAAGAACTGCGGAACAAGGGAAAGTAAGGCAAAACAAAAACAGGGTGCGCCCCGAATAGGACGCACTCTGAAAGATCCACATACGACAGAAACTCCAGTGTCATTACAACACTGGAGTTCTTGGTGGGCGCAGGTGGACTACGCAAGCCGCGCATCGAAAAAGGCCCCGCAGGGGCCTTTTTGCCGCCGGGACGTATAGCGCCGGGCCTTACGAGTTGCGCTTGCCGATTTTTCTGCAACCCCTTGGCGGGGCCTTGAAAAATCGGAGCGCTGCCCCAGCCTCGCATCCCTGTTTCCGCCGCAGGCGGACGGGTTGCGGCACCCAGCATCCGCTGCGCCTTGCTTGCGTATCGCTGGCCGCGGCCCCAACAACTCCTCGCTGCTTCCGCCGCTGGCGGCGCTCGTCGTCGTTGCAGTCGGCTCCGCTGCTGTTCGAATCCACCCTTGCGGCGC
>PPYE01311272.1_pt1 | contig 39835 bp, 44 predicted proteins | sample 1559881 | NCBI WGS metagenome assembly PPYE01 (sample SAMN08240022, study PRJNA423297) | Human gut metagenome, whole genome shotgun sequencing project. | reverse complement strand
GTGCAGCCGGTGAAACAACCCCGTTGTCCGCAGTCGGATACCTCCAGCCTCATCAGCCCCCCGATGCGCAGCAAGTTAACCCCATGTTCACAGACGCATACATGAAGCCACAGCAGAATCATGATGTGCAGGAGGTGAAGACAACCCCGTTGTTCACAGTCGGATACCAGAAGCCACTGCAGACTCATGATGTACAGCAGGTGATAACAATTCTCTGTTCGCAGTCAGATACCTCCATCCTCATCAGACCCTTTATGCGCAGCAAGTTAAACCCCCTCAGCTTGTCCTCAGTTGGTTACCTGAAGTCTCTTCAGGCTACCGATGTGTAGCCAGTTAAACCCCTTGTTCGCAGACGCATACCTGAAGCCACAGCAGACTCATAATGTGCAGCCAGTGAAAACAACCCCGTTGTTCGCAGGCTGATACCTGAAGTCACAGCAGACTCATAATGTGCAGCCGGTGAAACAACCCGTTGTTCGCAGTCGGATACCTCCAGCCTCATCAGACTCCCGATGCGTAGCAAGTTAACCCCCCTCAGCTTGTCCGCAGTCGGATACCCGAAGCCACCACAGACTCATGATGTGCAGCATGTGAATACAACCCCGTTGTCGCAGTCGGATACCAGAAGCCACAGCAGACTCATAATGTGCAGCCGGTGAAAACAACCCCGTTGTTCGCAGGCTGATACCTGAAGCCACAGCAGACTCACAGTGTGCAGCCGGTGAATACAAACCCGTTGTTCGCAGGCTGATACCTGAAGCCACAGCAGACTCATAGTGTGCAGCCGGTGAAAACAACCCCATGTTCGCAGACGCATACATGAAGCCACAGCAGACTCATGATGTGCAGGAGGTGAAAACAACCCCGTTGTTCGCAGGCTGATACTTGAAGCCACAGCAGACTCATAGTGTGCAGCCGGTGAATACAAACCCGTTGTTCGCAGGCTGATACCTCCAGCTTCATCAGACTCCCGATGCGTAGCAAGTTAACCCCCTCAGCTTGTTCGCAGTCGGTTACCAGAAGCCACAGCAGACTCATGATGTGCAGCCGGTGAATACAAACCCTTGTTCGCAGTCATTACGTGAAGCCTCAACTGACTGATGAAGTTCAGCCAGTGAATAAAACCCCGTTATTCGCAGACGTATACCTGAAGCCACAGCAGACTCATGATGCGTAGCGAGTTAAAACAACCCCCTTGTTCGCCGTCATTAAGTGAAGCCTCTACTGACTGATGAAGTTCAGCCAGTGAATACAACGCCGTTATTCGTAGTCGTTACGTGAAACCTCAGCGGATGAATGATGTGCAGCCGGTGAAAACAACCTCGTTGTTCGCACTATGCTCATGTGAGCCTCTCGTAACTCATGAAGCCCCATAGATGATTTCAACTCCTTTTTATAAAATCGGCTATCTGAATCCTCAGACTATTCCAGATAACTTGCAGATAAAACCATCCCGCTGTCTGTTCGCAGTCGGCTATCTTAAGCCTTATCAGATTCCTGATGCTTGCAGGTGTAAAAAACCTTTTGTTCGTAATCGGATCCAAGGATTCTCTGGACACCCATGAAGTCCACAGATGAAATGGAACTCCGCTGTTCGCAGTGTGGTCATGCGTGCCCATGGAGACTCATGAAGCACCACAGATGCAATCAAACTACGTTTCACAAAGTCGGTATCAGAATCCACAGAAGAATCCTGATGCCTTGTAGATGAAAACCCATTGTTCGTAGTCGGCAATTCTGGTCTGGAGCCCCAATAAGTTGAACAGCCATGTTTTCGACCTCGAAATTTGGGAAGGTATACATCGTTAAACCGGCCTCCAGTAGATAGGTGAAAGAGAAGGGCAGAGCAGGGCAGGGCAGGGCATGGTAAAGGGGTGGCATAGTCATTTGCGCCCATGGGTTCTAGCTAAATTTTAAAAATTGAGTATGGATGGCTGGGAAAAAGTCTCAGAATTCACCAAATCTGTGAATTTTGCCTAGTTAAATTTTATTTCTTTTAATATCAATACCTTGAGGATTATTTGTACATTTCTCGCCCAAAAAAGACTGTGCACGAAATCTCATTTTGAGCGCAAGATGTGATAAAAGTGCATTGTAATGCACTTTTACCTTGTAATACGCTCAATCCTCATGAATAATGTGAAGACTAACCTAAGGAGAGATCATGAGCATATTAGATGATATTCGTACTATCGGCCTAAAGATGAAAAATGAACAAGCAAGCCTCAAGGAAATAATCTTGGAGTCGAGTCGGGTTGATGTTTCGGATGAACAAGTCGATGGCTTAGATCGTCTTATCTATAACCATTGTTTAAATAAAAAAACTCTTTCGGACTTCTTTGGTAAATCAAGAAATACTTTTAGTAGAATTCTTTCTGAACTACATGAGAAAAAAGTGATCGGTGAACCTATCTTCCAGAATAAGAGTCACCTGTATACACGTTGGGATGTTCAAAAAATAATGGAAGCGATGGGCACTATTCAATATCGTGAAATGTATTTGCCCCGAGTTATTGTGACGGAAAACCATAAAGGTGGGACAGGTAAAAGTACAACAACAGCAACACTTGCTACCGCGGCCGCTTTGGATCTTAATCTGAATGCAAAAATCTGCGTAATTGATCTTGACCCCCAAGGCTCGTTAGGCAATAACCTTATCCACTCAACTAGTGAAGATAGTGTTTACCTAACCATAACCGATGTTCTGCTTAGTGAAATTGAAGATAATGACTTTACACAATATATAAAACAGGGATATACGGAAGCACAAATTATTGGTGCTATGGCATTTTCTACCCATCTCCCTAACATGGATGTTATAACTGCATTCCCGACAGATGATAGATTTACTGATAAATATTGGAGCCTCGATAAGGAGGCAAGACTCAAACTTCTGACACGTTTTCGTGATGTGGTTATACCTGTATTAAAGGAAAAATATGACCTTATATTTATAGATACTCCGCCACAAGATTCTCCAATTATTTGGTCAACAAACGAAGCAGCTGATGCAATACTTGTTCCCATTACACCTCGAGAATATGATTTTGCATCAACCACAAACTATATGATTACGATTTCAGACCGACTTGAGCAGCTTCCATCTAAGGGAACAAATATTAAATGGATTAATGTTCTTGCAGTAAACGTAGATGATAGAAGTCAACATGAGATTCGTACTTTAAATAAACTAGTAAGAACTGTACGTGATCGGTTCATGACAACAAATATTAAACATTCAGAGGCTTTCGTTGCAGCGGCTGAAAAAGGTCGTACTGTACTCGATATTAAAAAATCAGAAGAACTTTGTTCTTCAAAACAATATGATATTGCTGAAATGTCGGTTCAGTCGGTGTATCAACAACTTATCAATGAAATTAAAAGCTTCTCAGTTAGGGAGGAGGGTAAATAATGAGTGATGTTGAACGCGGTACAAGCAAAGACAAATACTTAACCGGAAACAGCAAACGTACATTTGTCGATCAAAAAAGCGGACTTCCACCTTTACGTACTTCTCCTACACAGAAGCGACTATTTACTCTAGCAAATGGGCGTAAAGTTGAAGCTCGCTACGTTGTCGTCCCTGGCTCAGAAGTTGCTAATAAAACGCTCGTTCATGAACTAAACCCACGAAATCAAGAGGCAGTTGACGATCTCTCTACAAGAGAAATTCTTCCTTTAATTAAAGAGAATGGGGTTACAACTGAAGCTATTGCCGTCTACCGGGACGGCCAATTTTACCTAATTGAAGGAAGTAGGCGTCGTTACTGCTGCATAAAATGTTCGGTTGACTTACCTTTATGGGCCTTCGATGTAGAGGTTAGCCGTGAAGATGTCGATTGTATTGTTAATGCTGCACAAACGGCAAAACGATTCTCGTATCGTGAAGTTGGTATTAAATACCTTGAAATCATGAAGAATAAGGGTTTTACAACCAATGAGGAACTTGCTTCTTATCTTAATATTGGTATTGAATCGATAAGAAAGAGAATTCAGGCTGCAAAAATCAGTAAAGAACTTATTAGAATATTCCCAGATAGTGAGGGGATACCTAATACTTATTATAGTAAATTGGCTAGAATTGAAAAAACCGCTAATGCTAATAACATTCCTCTGACAGAGCTAACATCTGAAGTAGGTGCGGATGACAATAAAATTACTAACATTAATGATATTGAGGAAGTTCAGAAGTCAATTTTAGATGGTTTACATTCAGTTCTTAGTATTCTTTGTAATGATGTAAATAAACCGCAAAAATGGACGGTGACTGATATTGCTGCTTTTGATAATAAGGATACTTACGCTAGGGTAAAAAGAAGCGCTGATGGCCAGAAAGTAAGCTTTGAATTTAAGCGTATTGGTCAATCAACAATAAATGAGATTGAACGCTTAATTAAGGTTAGTATTAGCAAAGCTAAATAATTATTTTATTTTTGGTCATGATTCTTTAACAGGGATCATGACTTTCTCATTTATACAACTCACATGTACAACTTTGACACTGGAAGTTCTAACAGCTTTCTGTTTCACTGTTGGCAGAGAAGAATCCCCTCCTCAAGTCCGTTTCTTGGTGCTCCAGCAGCTTTCAGAAGCATCATAGACAAAAACAACCCCATTGTTCGCAGTCTGTTTCTTGTTGCTCTTGAAACCTTCAGGTGCACCGTCATGATTATACAACCAGCCTAACTAGTTAGGGCTGCGCCCAGCCTACTCACGAATAACCCTGACAATGTACCGTCCTAAAGAACTCTATAACCCTCATATTGGGGGAGGGGCAACACCAACTAACGGGTCTGATCATGTCGAAATTCGACTCTGATCATTTCTGGAAATTTCCAGCAAAGCTGGTATCTATTACCCTGATGTGAAAATTAACTTATCTGGTAGTTAGGTAGAAAGTTACTTTTTATTGTTACTTTCTATAGTTACTTTCTATAGTTAGACGATGAATCTATGCCTAACGGCCCTAATCAGTATGAACCTGATCAGGGCACATTTTTTGATTAATGCATGTTACTTGGTTACTTGATTTGCGGAAATTCGATAATGAAATTGCTTTCCCCTGTAGAACCGTTTTCTGCTGTGAAAATAGGAACAGTGGAGTTTTCACCTGTTCCAAGGTCTATCTGAATTTCTTTTGTCTCCCCGGGGTGAATAACGTTCCCAAGGATATTTATCGCATAATCTGCGTCCTTCCTGACCGTGATGTTTGCCGTTTGTATACCCTTAGCCAGTGAGCCATCGTTACGTCGTAGCTGTCCCGTCCGCATGACGGCCAACGGTGTGTTGTCACTGGTTTTTAGCGCCTTTACAACACCCAAAGTTTTCAGCTTCTCAAGTGTGACCAGGTTTTTTGGGTAATAGGCGAACTGAATGCTTTTTTGAGTAGTGTTTCCTTTCGCGTCGGTAGCATATGCGGTTAGTGTATATTTGTCCGTATTTGAATCCAGACTGGGGAAGAGACGAGGGTAATCAGGTGTATAACTACCGTCCGTATTCTGATTAAACCCCAAGATAACGCTATCCGACGCTGGTCCTCCTTTAAGTTCAAGTCTGACAAGGCTGGGTGCTGTTAACTCATCATTTAGCGTTATGCTGATGTTCTCAAGCCCGAAAACAGTAGCACCGGGGGATAGCGGCGCATTTTCATATTTAAAATTAACAACAGGAGGTGTCTTGTCGTTAATCAGATTTATGAAAGGTGATGAAGTTTCATTGTTAAAGCTGTCCTTTGCCAGAAAGCCTAAATTGTATTTACCTTCGGCCAGTTTGCTGAGATCAAAACTATATGTGTAATCCTCGCCAGATAGAGCTTTTTGGATACCTGACAGTAGTTGGTCCCCGGTATCTGAATCAATCAGAGCAGCAGATTTGAGTTGCAACAAATCGCGGAATTTTCCGCGCCCTGGTTGCGTCACAAATAAGAGTACAGTTTTGTTTTCCTCTTGGTAACTGTATCCGGTTATTTTGGGTAAAAGATCAGTGTTCCAGTGATGTCTCTTTTCTACGGTGACTGATGAAAGGGTTTTATCCATATCAGTCAATTTGAAGGCATAAGTTGTAATACCATTACCTGATTTTGGAATAGACCATGATACCGCACCGGTACACTCAGTCTCACCAGCTGGTATCTGACATATCTCAGTGTTTCCACTCATCGCCCTCTGACCATAATTTCGTGGAGACGCAGTGATCCTTACAGAACTGAATTTCACGGGCAGATCTATGGTATCCCAAAGGTAGCTACTCGAATTCATTTCTCCTTTTTTATCTGAAGTTAACCATACTCCAGGTGCTGCCGGGCTGGCCGGAGCCTCACTTCCTAAATTGATATTATAGGATAGTGAGCCTCCACCCCATTGATATCCGTTATGGATGACGTAAGCTACCTTATAGGCCGTTTTCGCGGATACATAACTGTATCCATTCGCTTCGGAAATAATCGTGCCAAATTTCAAACCAGCTTTACTGTATTCCCTTCGATTATTCGATGGAACCCTGTACACGAGTGTTAAAGGGTTTTGGTTAACGGTCATTCCCGGCTTATATGCTATGTAACCTTCACTAAATCCCGGAACTACGCTTGTTTTAGAAGTCGGGTCATAAACAGCAAATAAAGTATATTCACCAAGATCTGAGTCAAATATGAACTTCTGATCCGGCAAAACTTTACGGTTTCCCGCTTTATCATAGAGCGTCACACGGAAACGATATTCCACATCAGCGTTTGATACAGGCATCCATGATGACCGACTCATATTCCCTTTTGTCCACGGTATTGAAAGGGATGCTGATCCACTGTCATAAACCATATCTGTAGTTGAAAAAACAGTATCATCAGGTTTTATCACCTGAATAGTCGCTTTATCAAAACCGGTGGCAGATTTGACGTTTTTCACATTCAGGTACAGCTTTGCTTCAGCCCCGAGGCCCAGTTCCCAACGCTCACCTGTTAAGACCATATCATATCCGGGGTTTTGGTCCACGCTCAGGTTATCTGACGAAGGCCCTACAGTATCAATAATAAAATTGTGAGACGTGCTGTCGATAACAGTGTTTTGAGTATTCAGGATATCTGACGTTATTACATAACTTCCATCACTCAGTGGTGGCAATGTCAGCGTTTTACCATAAAATTCTTCACCAGTTGATGCCTTTATACGGTCATTGACCGTCACGCTCTCAGTAGTAAAGCTATATACTCCAACTTTGTCTTTCTTTACTGTTACCTGAATTTTTCTGTCGAGTCCCGATATTATTTTTACCTGAATTTTTTCATTGGTATTTAGGATACCTGCTTCCGCACTGACTGATTTATCCGTTCCATAGACATCCTTGAATACATATTCATACACACGAGCATATGAGGGGAGTGAAAAAGCGGAGAGGGCGATTAGTATTAAAGTAGTCTGTAAATTAATTTTCATATCAAATTATTAATCCAAAAAATTCGTGAAGTTTATGCCTTGGAGAAAGTTACTTTTTTCTGATTGCATGCTTTTAACAACACCATATGGTACGAAACGCCACCAGCCCCACATAGCAGAGGCGGTGGCCGTCGATAGTTAGTTAAGTTGTGGGAACTCGATGATGAAGTTGCTTTGACCCGTAGACCCGTTGATAGCCGGAAAAATCGGAACCGTGGAGTTTTCGCCAGTTCCGAGGTCAAGCTGTATTTCTTTAGTTTCCCCGGGATGGATCACCGTTCCCAGAATGTTGATGGCATACTCAGCGTCGCTTCTGACCGTGATATTTGCCGTCTGCATACCCTGGGCAAGAGAGCCATCGTTCCGTCTCAACTGGCCGGTACGCATGACTGCCAGAGGTGTGTTGTCACTGGTTTTGAGTGCTTTAACCACGCCCAGTGTTTTCAGTTTCTCCAGGGTAACGAGATTTTTAGGGAAGTAGGCGAACTGAATACTTTTTTGGGACGTATTACCTTTAGCATCTGTGGCATATGCAGTGAGAGTGTATTTATCCGTCGACGTATCCAGAGTAGGAAACAGCCGTGGGTAATCAGGTGTGTAGCTACCATCAACATTCTGGTTGAAACCAAGAACTACGCTATCAGATGCAGGCCCCCCTCGTAGTTCCAGGCGGAGAAGAGTAGGTTTAGTCAGCTCATCGTTTAGTTTAATGGATATATTCTCCAGACCATAGACCGTGTTGCCGGAGGTGAGCGGGGCATTGTCGTAGTTAAAGCTGATCTCAGGGGGAGTCATATCATGCACTAACGTGATGAATGGAGAAGATGTTTCATTTTCGAAGGTATCTTTTGCCAGAAAGTTTAAGTCGTATCTTCCTTCAGCCAACTTACTTAAGTCAAACGCATAAGTATAATCTTCACCAGAAAGCGCTATTTTGGCTCCATTCAGCACCTGCATACCTGAATTAGCATCAATCAGTTCAGCGGACTTAAGCTGAAGTTGATCTCTGAAGGTACCATTACCGGGTTGGGTAACAAATAAAAGTACTTTTTTCTTATCTTCCTGATAGTCATATCCCTTTATCCTCGGTAGAAGGTTTGTGTTCCAGTAGTTCCTCCTTTCCTGATTAATTGATGAAAGTGTCTTGTCCTCATTATACATTTTAAAAGAATATGTCACGCCTCCATTGCCACTTTTAGCAATTGACCACGGTACCGGCCCGCTGCACTCAGTCTCACCTGGTTGGATTTGACAGATTTCCAGGTTACCTGTAAATGCTCTCTGGATATAATTTCTCGCAGAAGCACGGATCCTCGCTGAAATAAATTTCACAGGTAGATCACTTGTTTTCCATAAATAGTTAAAAGAATTAATTTCACCTTTTGTGTCCGTCGTGAGCCAAACGCTACTAGGCATTTCCGGTCCGACAGGCGTGTCGGGACCCAGTTTAAGGTTATAGTTTGCAGTAGCGCCGCCCCATTGGTACCCGTTATGTATATCGTACCTGTTGTTATATGCTGTTGTTGCCGCCACATAGGCGTAACCGTTAGCTTCTGAAATGATAGAGCCAAAACTTAAACCAGCTTTGTTGTATTTCCTTACATTGTTGATGGGGATACGATAGATTAAGGTAATCGGGTTTTGATTAACTGTCATACCCGCTTTATAAGCTATATAACCCGAAGTGAACCCTGGAACAACGCTTGTTTGCGCTTCGGGGTCCCGTATAGCAATAAGAGTGTATTCACCCAGTTGGTCATCAAATACAAATTTCTGTTCCGGTAATACTTTTCGGGAGCCTGCTTTGTCAAAGAGTGTAACCCGGAAACGATACTCTACATCAGCATTTGATGAAGGCATCCAGGAGGCCTTTTTCCGGTTCCCTAAAGTCCATGCAGCAGACAGGGAGGAAGACCCGCTATCATAGTCCATAGCAGTAATGGAATAGACGCTATTATCGGGATTAATAACCTGTAATGTAGCTTTATCGAAACCAGCGACTGCTTTAACGTTGTTAACGTTCACATATAGTTTTTGGTCGGCTCCAAGGCCCAGTTCCCACCTTTCTCCCTGGGTGACCATTTCATACCCCGGTTTCTGTAAAATGCTCAAATCGTCCGCTGTTGGGCCCACACTATCTATGGTGAAATCCTGTGTGGTGGAGTCGACCAGAGCACCCTGTGTGTTAAGTATTTCAGAGATAACCTGATACAGTCCATCACTCAGGGGAGGAAGCGTGATGATTTTCCCGTAGAACTCTTCACCTGTTGATGCCTTAATTCGATCACTTACCCTAATGCTATCGGTTGTCGTGCTGTAAACCTCCGTTCCTGACTTCCGGACAGATACGTGTACTTTGCGATCTAGGCCGGAAATCAGGCTCAACTGAATTTTTTCGTTAGTGTTAAGAATGCCGGTTTCCGCACTGACTGATTTCTCCGCGCCGTAGATATCTTTGATAGTGTACTCATAAACACGGGAATGCCCGGGCAATGAAAGAGTGCCGAGTATTAGCGTTGTAAGAAGCTTGAATTTTAATTTCATATCATTTCCAATCTAAAGCATGGTTAAAAGGTTGCATTGTGAGTCGCTCTTAACCACTGACGGAGCGATACATGCCAAAAAGTAACTTTCTATATATATTGTAAAAACAACGGATGTTAATGATTTTGCACCAAGCACAATGGCTTATTTCACATTCTGGAAAAAAGCCTGCCTGTTCTTCCTGACTGGCGCGTGTAGTGAGCGATGCAATACCCAGCTTTATTCATTACACTCTCTCAGCTTCAGATTTATCCATACTCAGTCAAGCCGATAATGGTTTGTCAACAGTCAATCATTTTCACCAAAACAATAGGTTGGAATACGAATCAACATAACCAACACCACCCACTTGCAAAAGTAACTTTTCGGACGGCATTCATTCCCGCATCCAGTAAAAGTGACTTTTTACATCGCAAATCCAGGTTAAAAGGGCAGAGTCTGATTCACCATGGCTACTGCCATTGGTCTGGAACCGCTGGTATCATCTACCTCTACGGCAATATCTATCCAATGGTCGGGGTCGGAAACCCAGTCAATCAGCTCTTTAATGGACAGGCTGTATCTGACCTTAATTTTCTTAATGCTGTCATTGCCAAACCAGTTAATTCGGTTCACATGCTGTTTGATGTAGTACACATCCCATGAGCCATGGCCCAAAAAGTCCTTACCCCACTGCCGCTTATGCTCTCGCCAGTCACAGGGCAGAACGTCTGCACGAAAAAGACTGTCTGTTATCTGATAGATATCTGAAAACCCGACCTCGCTATCGGGGATCATTTCCAGGTACAGGTATCCGGCAACCGGATGCTTCGTGCTAATGACCACGTGTTTCGAGCTCATCATAGTTCCGTTTTCCGTATGAACAGTCCTAACGCCAATAATCCAGTTATATCAAAATTTGTTTCAGAAATTCCTGAATAACAGGACAAAAAAAATCCAGAGAGGAAAGAAATGCGGGACAAAAAGGGTCTTTCAGGATCGCTTATTTTGATATCGTCTATTAACTATTCCATCCCGAGATGTTCAAATGACGCCAGTATGCAGCGCGGGAAATGTGAAAACAGAATGTGCAGCAAGAAGAAAACGACATAGAAGGAGAGGGAGGCTCATTCACATCACTGATGACAGCTATATTAACAGCAGAATGCTTGATCAGATATCCGACGACGTGATGTATCAGGAAGCATTCAGAAAAGGAACTTAACGACGAACGTAAAAAAACACACTCCACGGCCTTAAAGTACCTTTAAGTCGGGAAAAACCAAAATTTTCTATGTTAGATTATTATCTGTTTTAGTAGGCCAGAACTAAACCAGTGCCCTGTCTGGTAAAAGGGAGTGGCGGTAGCTTCTGAAAATTCAGTTTAACTTCCAGATTATTCAAGCGGGATGTATATGCATGCAACTCATCTGACGAAAAAATTTAATGTTTTGGCGGTCGTCTATTTCACAATCATTGCTTGTGGTCAGATTGTTCTGTTCCCTCATTCTCAGCCCATTTTCCTGTTCCTCGTGACTATGGCTATGGCGGTTCGCTTATTTACCCTGCGGCCTCAATATAAAAATTTACGATTTCTGGTTTTGTCCATCATCTCACACCACCTTGTTTTTACCATTCTTTCACTCATCCAACTCTATATCGATGCCAGGTATAGCAGGGCAAGTTTCATTGAGTATCAGATGGTTTATGCGCCTTTGCTCATCGGGATGGGATATGTGTATTTCAACGTCTGGAGAGCGCGTACCTAACATCCTTCCGACCTCTTTGGTTAAAAGAGCCTGCATGAATTGTTCTACCCACAAAGCCATACCGCTGACCCTTTCTTGTGAAGTGGCAACAGGTACAGGTGTCCCCGTTAAGGGGTCAGACTGTTGTACGTTACCGGGTTAATAACGAGTATCGGGAATTGACCAGCGATACCCATTAGACAGGATTAAACATGTTGATTAATAATAAAATTACAAAACAAATAAAAGCAAAAAAAAGGAAGGCTATTAAAATATTTTGGACGTGCAATGCCATCGAAAGGAAATATCCTCAACCTATTTTTATAGCCCTTCTTTGGTTACCTTGGCTTCCTTTAATAGCATATATAAAGCTATTCCCGCAATTTTCTCCTTTAATTGCATTGGCGATATACGGACTTGGGATTATAACAATACTTTCTGTATGGTTCTATTTGGATTTTCCTAAAAGCTGGATTGATTCACTGGACCGTCAAATTTTGAAGTACCGGTCAGATATGTCATTCATTGATGAGCTCAAAGATGTACACACTGATGATTTTATTGAACATGGCAAGGAAATACTAACGATTAGCGACATTCAATATTGGGCTAATGACCAAGAATGGCAACTGGAGAAACTACATAGAAAATATAGTCGCGTCAAAATCAAAAAAGAGGTGGTTGTTAACCTTAAAAGTTTTGAAAGAAAAAAGGACTGATGTCCATTCATTAATTTTCAATTATCAAATTGCAGAAAGTTACTTTCTGGGGGAACTATGTCTGAAAAGATAATCAAAAGGGGGGGGGAGCTCATAGAGTTGCCCTCTCATAACAACAATGCCGTAAAAACCGAGATGCAGACCAGGACAGAAAAACCCAAAACGAAAATCACCAAAGCGCAAAGAGCAGAACTCAGATTAAAATTTGCGTGCAGGTGTGCCTACTGCGGCTGTGAGCTGAAGGAAAAGGGCTGGCATGCCGATCATGTAGAGCCAGTTCGTAGAGATTTCGATATAGTTCGCGCGCCCCAGGGGAGTAGGGTGAGTCACGTTGCACGAAGCAATGGACGAGTATTTCATCCTGATCGCCATGATTTAGATAATCTTTTCCCTGCGTGTTCAGCATGCAACCTTTTCAAAGCGACATATTCGATCGAAGGATTCAGGGAACAGATTGCCCACCAGCCTGAGCGTGCTCAAGCATACTCAGTCAATTTCCGCACAGCCCAACGATTTGGGCTGGTAACGGTTATTGAGAAACCTGTGGTTTTCTGGTTTGAGGCGTACGATGCCTCAAAAGAACTTGAACCCCAGCTTTCTTATTTTTTGGCACACCGGGAGGCTTATCAGGATTGAGGTTTGCTGTCTTTTCTTGGACTTATGTCGGCTTCTTTAATCCGTTCCTCAGCTTGCATTCCGGTATAGATACATATAGCACTATTGTAATTATTAAAAGCAATCTGACTTTTGAAATCACAAAAATATGCAGGGTTCTTTGTCGCTATAGTATCGCCTTTCTGGCACTTCCCCTTCAGGCCTTCTATCAGTGTGTCATTATCGGTGCCCATACATGCTTTGCCAGTTGGGGTTATACCTTCTTCCTTACAGCCGGAAAGAAAGACTGTGGCACAGATCAACACTGTAAGCATTTTTTTTTGCATTGTTCCCATTCCCTGTTATACATGGTTTTTCAATTATAGACATTACCTGGTCTGATGCATCTACCAGTAATTGTATCGCGTCTATCTGGCTTAATGCCTCAACATGGTAAAAACGGATAAACGCATGCCATCTCAGCTCCCCCTTGACCCAAAACTTGCGGCCAATTTTGATGACACCCCTAATAGTGAACGAAGCAAAGAACAGCTAGATGAATGGTGGGATCATCCTTATGGGATCAGCTCATTTACTGACAGATGTCTTAACGGTGGAGCGAGGGACCGCTCATCGGTGCTTGGAAAGGTAAGAACTTACGAAGAGGCTTGTGTCCTGGCTCACGACGCCCAGGCAAAATGGGTCAATACCCGTCTGAAACCTATCTTCATGTACTCTAACGAACCGCCCTTCAGGCTAGTGGTTCAGTCCCAGCGACCAGATTACGAAGAAAGCATCATTGGGGAGTTCAATACTATTGATGAAATTAATTTGTTCTTGTTAAAGCAGCACCCCACCCGAACTACTTGAATTACCTTCGACCATCGACACAAAACTCATTGATCTTGAGGCCCTGGCCTGGTATGGGAAAGAGCTTGATCTCGCTGCCTCCAGACTAAAGGCTGAGCTTATGGCCATTTCTGTTTTGCGTGAGGAGGTCAGTATGGCCGTTCGTAGGAAAAAAGGAGACGCCAGTTAGCGGCGGACTGTGGGATTACCGGCGTTTATCAATAGTGTCAACTATCAAGCTTATGTAAGCAGACCTCGAATCTTCACTGTCGGACTGTCTTGCATAGGCTTTTTTTATTGCTCCATCGGAGAGTGGATGCTTCATATTGAGGAATAACATTACCACCAACACATCAATACAGCGGGCGGATGCAAAATACTCATAGATATAATCGTACGTCGTTTTTTTAAAATCGCCCCCCACTGAGCCGAGGTCAATCAGCGCTGCGATTATCTCTCCTGCCTCGCCATTCCTAACAGTTGGCTTCAACTGGCTTAGTTTTCGTTTCAGAGCCTCCTCGCGATCTCGTTGTTGCTGTAGATAATCAGAAAGGCTATTAAACATTCAAACTGGTCCTGTGCATTCTAATCTCACCTATCATACGGACATTCTTAAAATCTTGGAACCAGGGAAAGATACGGTCGGATCTAGACCGGTAGTGGGTGAGTATCGACTTTTACCTTTCGAAAAAACAGTCGTTTTATAAAAGGGGTTGCAGCGTACCTAAAATAAGGTACAATTTGTTTGAAAGGGAAGGCTACGGAGCCGCCCATTAACTGCCTAAGGAGGCGTTCATGTCAACTATCCCTCAATTAGCTAAGCTGGGTTTTTCCTCAGATGTTGTTCCTGTGATCAATACCCCAGCGCCCAATATGACTCGCGGATTTGAGCGCTTTCATATCAGCTATAACAGTTCATCTGCCGGGTATGGCTGCGATACAACCGCTCTGGTTCTGGATGGCCGTGTGTTTTTCGTACTGAACGGGGACCATGCCTGTGATATGACCAAAGCTGCCGCAGCACGCGGTATCGATGGCTGCATTGACGTCTTCATAGACCGTATCGAGTCGGCTAGTCGACACAGCGAGCATAAAATGGCTATTGGTCTGACAAACGATGAGTTCGGATTGATGCCGACCGCGCTCGCTGTCATCGGAGAAGAGAACATCCTCCGTCTTCTATCTGCTGTGACAGGAAACGTTCAGGACTTTTCAGCGTACGGTATTAATCAGGATTAACCATTCTCAGCCCCTACTGACCCATAACTTTTGAGGCTTGTATGAAACTTGAAGATTTAACAGGTGACGACCGTACTCTGGTTGTAGTCGCTCTCCAGGCTCTTTTCCGGGAGCGAACTAACTCATATCATGCAGCCTGCACCGCCTGCCAGCTTGCAGGCGAGAAACCACCAGCTGAGAATCTTTTTGGCGTGGAGGAAAGTATTTCGGCAATTCGCCGGATGGGAGCTCTCCCGCAGAGATGAAGCCAGATATGAAATCAACCAATGAGAACGAAAACAGACGCGGATTGCTCATCAGTGCAGGTCAGTTGCTGTTTGGTGAGCGCTGGCAAACAGAACTCGCCAGAGCCCTTGGACTGTCGGACGGCAGACGCATCCGGCAGTGGCTTTCTGGTGACAGACCAATACCTGTCGGTATATGGGATGACCTGCGTGAACTCCTGGAGGACAGAAGCTCCAAAATGGAGCTGATAGTTAAACAGATTCAAGCCAGTAAGAAAGATAAAATGTAGGTACCTGCAGCTGACCATTAACAGGAGGCATAATGACGCAACAATTTTCTCCTCCGTATGAGGTGGTGGAAATGTCCCGGCGTATTTTTGAAAATTTAATCTCCAGTACTCTTAAGACATCTGATACCACAGGAACCTGCATGTATGGTTCGATTCTGGTTTCCATGCTACTAGAGAAATTTTCTGGGGTCAGGACGCGTATCGCCGGTGGTGATGGTGTTGGTGATGGCGGAATTGTCACCCCTGAAGGCATGAAAGGGCATTACTGGGTTGTCGCTAACGTTCATGGCATGCACTTTATTGTAGATCTAACTGCCGATCAGTTCGGTATGGACAGTATCATATACAAAGGTCTTAAGGATGCCCCGGAGTACGTGGAAGGGCACCAGGCTGTAGTAGATGAGCATGTTGCTGATAGTTTTCAGAAGCTTTTTCAAAGCTACTCTTCAGAGGATACCCGGCTATGAGCCCTGTCAAAAATGGCGACATCATGAAACGCCTCAGAAAAATGATGCCCAAGACCGTTGAGCCTGCATTCAATTCACCTGAGGAGTTGTTGCAATGGCAGCGGGAACAGGGACAGCTTCGCTCGGAGGCCCTTGAGCGCGAGAATAGAGCTATGAAAATGCAAAGGACTTTTAACCGGTCAGGGATACGTCCTCTGCATCAGAATTGTTCATTTGATAACTACTTAGTTGAATGTGAGGGGCAAATGAAAGCACTCATGCTCGCCCGCCAATATGTAGAAGAATTTGAGGGGAACATCGCCAGTTTTATTTTCTCTGGAAAACCAGGCACTGGCAAAAACCATTTGGCAGCAGCAATCTGTAATGACCTCTTGTTGCGGGGAAAGTCAGTTTTAATCATAACGGTTGCAGACATCATGTCGTCCATGAAAGATACCTTCGGCAACAGGAATACCAGTGAAGAACAACTACTGAACGATCTCAGTAAAGTTGACCTTCTGGTCATTGATGAAATTGGAGTGCAAACAGAATCACGCTATGAAAAAGTTATCATCAACCAGATTGTTGATCGCAGGTCATCATCAAAACGCCCTACGGGGATGCTCACTAACAGCAATATGGAAGAGATGAACAAACTTGTAGGTGAGCGCGTGATGGACCGCATGCGTCTCGGAAACAGCCTATGGGTAGTGTTTAACTGGGAAAGCTACCGACATCGTGTTTCTGGAAAAGAATACTGAATCGACTGGAAAAACAATGAGAGTACTGCCTGGCAGAGCACGTTATACTGGTTAAAATCACAGATATTATTTGCGCTGGGTTAAATGAGTGATAGAATATCACGCATATAACCTGTGGAGGCAATAATGTCTGAATTTGATTCCCTTGCGGAAGAGCTGGTGGAAGAGGCACGTAATGAAGAGGCCAGACAACAGCAAAGGGACCTGTCCCTGATAGGGAAAGTCCTTGAAATCTATGATCAGAAGTTTGTTGCCGAACTTTTGCGTAAGCTGGGAAATTCAGACTGGACCAGGGAGACCCTGAACCGCTGGATTAACGGGAAATGTGGGCCACGTTCACTTACCGTAACTGAGGCATCGCTTCTTGAAAGACTGCTCCCGCAGCCGCCAGCAAACCATCCCAATTATGCTTTTCGCTTCATCGATCTCTTCGCCGGTATCGGCGGTATCCGTCATGGGTTTGAAGCCATTGGCGGCCAGTGTGTTTTCACAAGTGAATGGAACAGCTATTCAGTCAAAACTTATAAAGCAAACTGGTACTGCGATCCCGAAGCGCATATCTTCAATTCGGACATCCGCGATGTGACACTCAGTCATAAGGAAGATGTCAGCGAAGAAGATGCCTACGCCCATATCGATAAATCGATACCCGATCATGATGTTCTGCTGGCTGGTTTCCCGTGTCAGCCCTTTAGCCTTGCAGGTGTGAGCAAAAAAAACTCACTTGGCCGTAAACACGGTTTTGAATGTGACACCCAGGGGACCCTATTCTTTGATGTGGCTCGTATCATCATGGCAAAAAAACCGGCCATCTTTGTACTCGAGAACGTCAAGAACCTCAAAAGCCATGATAAAGGGAAAACTTTCCGTGTCATTATGGATACCCTGAATGAGCTCGGTTACGACGTTGCTGATGCTGAAGCTACAGGTGCGGATGATCCAAAAGTTATAGATGGTAAGCATTTCATCCCTCAGCACCGGGAGCGTATTGTTCTGGTGGGCTTCAGACGTGACCTGAATTTAAGTCAGGGATTTAGCCTTGCTGACATTTCTTCGCTGTTTCCTGAAAGAAAAGTGCTGTTCAGAGAACTCCTTGACAGTGATGTTGATGATAAATACACACTAACGCCAAAGCTGTGGGATTATCTCTATAAATACGCCAAAAAACACCAAGAGAAAGGTAATGGCTTTGGCTTTGGCCTGGTTAAACCAGACGATGATAAAGCTATTTCCAGAACAATATCAGCAAGGTATCACAAAGATGGCAGTGAATCGCTTGTTGATCGTGGTTGGGATAGCGAACTCGGTGAAAAAAACTTTAATGACCCTGATAACATGGCCAGACGTCCTCGGCGTCTAACACCGCGTGAGTGTGCCCGGCTAATGGGATTTGAGCAGCCAGGGAAAGTAACTTTTCGAATCCCAGTATCCGATACCCAGGCTTACCGCCAGTTCGGAAATTCCGTCATCGTGCCGGTATTTGATGCGGTAGCGAAATTGCTGGAGTCACGGATCATCGAGGCTGTAAAGTCTCGGAAATAGTACACTAAAAGAGCCCTGAGGGGCTCTTCATTTATCTGTGCAGGTATTGTTCTGTGCGAATAAAACATTCAATGATATTAGGGAAGACGTCAAGAATAGAGTTCCTTAATTTCATTGATAAACGCAGACAAAGACATTAACTCTCCTCTAATTTCCTCGGGAAAGGCCTTATGTAACCCTTCCGGTACAACGAGTCGTATGCCCTCAGCCTGCATTTCCCTGAACTGGGCGACAGATACGCCCTGCTGTAGGGTGAACAGGTGTACTGTATCTATTCTGTTAGCCTCATTCAGTACCTGCCGCCAGCGGTCCTTACAGGTTGTTTTTACCCCCAACATGCGTAACCGTTCTGCCGGGTAGTCAGGATCGCGATAGGCTGCACCGGAAGGGAAGATGAAATCGGGTTTTTTCTTACCTTCTGTGGTGGCCTGCGTTTCGAAGCTCGTTGCGCCGTGTTCGGTGAAAAGGGACTCAAGATGTAGCTCAAGGCTTTTCCCGGCACGAGACTTCCTTCGGTTACTCACCGAGTTAGCAAGCGTAATAAAATCATTCACAGTTGCAAAACCTTTGGCTATCTGCCCCAACACGTGCAGTTCCTCAACGGCAAGGAAAATTTCAAACTCAATTTTTCTTCTTCGCGTCAGTTGAGTATCCGGATCGCTTGTCTTTTTATCGTAATGGCATGCAGCAAAACCAATAATTTCCCTGCCTGAAGGGAAATAGTGATTCCATTCCGGTGGTAACTTATACTTTGTTCTTCCTGGAGGGGTCTCTGTAACGAACCCTCCAATTATTTTGTCTCCAGGGCCAAATATTGTTGCTCCCGGGATAACTTCACCAATTATTGGTTCAAGAATCTCTTCCTCGCTCAGGTCTTTGCACACCCAGACATCACAATAACTTGAAGATGTTCCTGGCATATGATCGAAGGCGAGAAGTGCCAGAGCGCCGGTATTCTCCGGATTCTGGAGAGGATTTTGTTTACCAAAACCCGTCAGACGCTTTTCATCACGGGTGCCGCCGAAAAATTTATTGTTGTAGTAAATGGCCCTTACATCATTTAGGTCAGGACAATCAGGATGAGATGACACATGAACGGAAAAAAGAGCTTCGGGATTTCTTAACTGAGTATCACGGAGGGAGGGGAACAGCTCATCAATGACGGCTCCCGGCATGTAAAGACCAGACTGGTGGGATTTTGTAGCGCCGGTATCGTTAGCGGATAAGCGCTTAACGAATACCCAAACATTCGCAGAACACTTTGTTTGCAACCACTCCGCCAGAAGACTCATTCAAACCACTCCACCATAAACACTCACTGTTTATGAGCGATGTTACGGATCTTGAGGGTAGAATCAAGACAAAAGAGAGTGAGCGGGGCTGTGGGGATAAAAGGTGTAACTGCGAATTCATTCGTATGTTCATGAGGTTATGCTAAAAATAAGCTAACATCATCACTGAATAATTTATTAAACCACTAAGTCATCTGAATTAAATTTCATCACTATCTTCACATTATATTCATATTCGCACTTACATTTAAATATAAAAACAAAAGTTAAAAAACAGCACGGTGTGATTTCATCTTTATAATTATTCACTGTTTATGAGATGAGTATTCTTATCTGCATTCAAAGATACCCGCCTAAAAATATAGGGGATTGACGAAGCGACTTTAAATGCAAGAATAGATATGCACGTTGTTTTTAGAAATGGAAGACACACAGGAAAGAACAGTGTTTTCGTTCTTACAGGTCAACATAGTGCGAACTAAATATTTTTTATTACAATCAAAATGCGGGATTTCATTGACTAAACATTTATATGTGGAAAAATAGATTCATCCCGTATCACTCAAATAGGTAACATATGATAATCCGTGACAAGATTAACGCAGAATTGAATTACCAGGCATCTGTAGAAGGAGAGACGGGTAATATAAAAATGTGTCGTATTATTCTGGAGTCTGTGAACAACATGGTTGTTTACAATACGATGGTAAAGGTAAAAAAAGCACCAGTCTCTGACTCAAAAACCGACGATGAGCAGTATTTCCACTATGTAAAGTCCTGGGTGGTTCCGTTCATTGAAAAAATGCATGCAGTCAATGACAAATGAATGCAGCATAACTGAAAGGAAGAACTCATGGCATTACTGATATCAGCAGACGATCGCATTACAAAGCTGTCCCCTCTGGACCTGGAAGGTAGCCGTGATAATGACGGTGCATTCTCGCTTGCAGATATGCAACAACTGGTCGGTGGTTACATTGAAGCTGTGAAGCTCAACCCTGTAATCGTTCATGAAAACATTCGATATTGCTGGTTGGTTATTAATGAAGAAGGAAAGCTTCTATCCTTACCAGTAAACAACAATGCAACTATTCTGGTGAAAAGTGTTATCGGCCCTGACGACTATATAGTCGGAAATGCGTTGATGCTCGAAGAAACCGAATTTGAATAACGTAACACTATGGCTTTGAATGTTTTTTATTGAAGTTTTTGTTTTTACATTAGCCTGTCAATGACAGGCTTTTTTTTTAAAATTCTGGTATTGGGATTTAAGCTAAGTGCAACCAGAAAGAAGAAAGTTACTTTCTTTTTGATATTTCCAAGGAAATATTAAGAGTTAATTTGTCAGGTTTAACATTAACCAGCACCAATAAACATTCCCTATGGCCATATGTGCTACCTCCGGATTTGTCGATATAGACCTCACCATTAGCTCTCTTTCTTTCCCTTCCGTAACGTGCTGCGTATGCTTCTGGCATATTTGTTGAGCAAATTTCGCAAGGACCCAGGTAGTCACTACCCCGGCCCGTTGCTCTAATGACTTTAACCATCCGACCTGTCGGTGCATTTGGAATCATTAAAATTACCCTCTTGTATAATTAAAATATTGGGTTCAGCCCTAGCCACTAAAATAGTTAAAAATTAGTAAACCAAACACACCAAATACAACAAAGTAGAACGTGGTAACAATTATTCTGGCAGACACAGTTGGTGTCATCCTTGCATTAAATGCGCAGATAAAAAGCGCAATGGTTGCAACAATTTTTATAATGTAACCTGGAAGCACATTGCTTTCGCCTATAATCTTGCCGACCTGTGAGCTTAACAGGCAAAAACCGAAAATAACAAGCGGACTCAACCATTTTTGGTTTCGACTTAAATAAGAATCACTTTTTGTGTTTTGCATACTCATATATTGTTTCCTTTTTTGAATTGAACTCTGCTGATATCATCAGATTTTTTGTTAGGAAGTTACTTTTTGCGTGTCGTGTTCTTGCATGCGATAAAAACAAGCAGACCAACCACTAAAATTGTGAAGAAAAACGCTAGCCATTGGCTCCTGAGATCATCCATTGCTTGAGAATCGTATAACGCCGTCGTTCTATGAAGATCGTTGTTCTCAATAGCGACTTGTTGCTTTTGAACGTCTGAAACCAAATCTTCCACGAATAAATCAATCATGTCATTTTTTGTTGATTTTAACCCATTAGCTTCGTCAGTTATATTTTTGGAGGTGACCGCCTCATGGATTTGTTTTTGGCTTTCCAGTAAAGAGACCAGATGCTGAATGCTGGAATTCAACTCTTCGCTGGATGAGTTATTTTTGTTTAATGCTGAGAGCAGTTGTTCAATTTTTTCTTGTTCAAGTTTGTGCTTCAGTTGCATGGATATTTTATTGGTCAGTTCCTCCTGACTTTTATTAAGCACATTGTGCTCAGATATTTTCTCAGAAGTAGTGTTTCGTTCATTAATCAGATCAGTTAAGTGGTTCAAACCCCGTATCTCGCTAGACTCAAATTTATGATTGGCTGGCTCATCAATACTGCTGGCAAAGCTAACAGGGCTCATGAATGCAGTCAGAAGAATGACTGGCAGGGATGACCGGGAGAAGTTCGAAAATTTCGAGGATTTCATAAAAATAGCCTGAGTAGTAGTGAAAGTGGTCTATCTATCGTACAGGCCAGTTAAGTTACTTTTCTGACTTAAATGCTCATAAACACAGTTTAGACATTTTTTTTTGCAAACGTATAACCAGAGGTATGCCCCTGGGACATAGAGGGGCAAAATCTGCTCAGCATCCCATCATCCGTTCCAATTTTTCCATTTGGCTCAGCTCATCAAGTTCACGCTGTTCGTGCCGTCTTTCCACAAATTCTCTTTTTTCGCCGAAAGACATCTCGCGTATATTTGGCACTTTCACTTTCCCGCTGCCTTTACAGTTAGTGCATGGAACATCATAGGCACCGTTAACGATCCTTTGCCGTTCCTCTGGCTCCATATCGTAAAGTTCAGAGTTGGTAAAACCATCTGAAAACGCAGGGTTGTCCATGCTTCCGTGGCCATCACAGTGATGACAGATTGCCCAGTAATAGTTACCCATGATGACTTCCTTAATCAGCTGTTACACCATTCATCGTATGTTTTTAGCGGTTTACCAGTGGTTACGTCAATACCCTTACCATTATCCGCACAGGCTAGGTAAATCTGATATTCGCTGTCGTTATCACCACGTGATCGCGTTTGCCAGTTTAGGTTTTGCTCAATTTTCATAAATTCCTTCAAGGTTGTTGATTCGATACTGCCTGTTTTATCTTTTTGCATACTTGCACCAACTGTGATAAACGAAAATTGCTTGTGGTTGCAGTCGGCGATCTGAGCACCGTTCCTCCTTGTCTCTCTTCTGAATCGTCCTTGCAGTGTTCTGATATCGCTTTGCTGACAGCAACTTTTTTGTCTTCAGCTAAAACTTGATAATCAGCATATCCAAAGTCATCACTCAGTATTACTGTGTAACGCATCACTTTTGCTCCTCAGGTCAGAGATCTGCAACCTAAACAAGATGGGGGTGAGTTATGTCGTAAAACTGTCCATAAGTCAGTTTCTTGAAGTTTTTGGGGATGATAACAGGTTTATTATACCCATCATTCCTGTTAGGTATGGCGAAAGCTAATGCATCCTGCCTTCCAGGGATTGTACCACCGTAAGTTGTGAGGATAGCTGTAGCGAAAGGGCGATTGGCCGCTGGTCCACCATGGGCGCTGTGCATGATGCCAAAATGATTAATTATGTATGAAGACCAGCACGGGAAAGGACGGAGTTTGTCATTAACATTTTTAATAATTTCATCGAGTTTCTTGTTGAATGCCCGCCCATCCGAAGTATTTCCTTTCCCCCGGGCTACAATCACCGGCACCCTATCCATATAGCTTCGTCTTTTGATCGTGATTTCGCAGGGGAAATTGTGATCTGCTTTCCAGACGAATGACTGTAGTTTATCCCCCTTATCACCAAAACTCTGGGAGTCGACCCAGCCTACGGCTTCAACGAGTGTAATGGCTTCTGTAATTAATTCGGACCGCTTCTGTGAAATCGGCTCGAAGGACTCAATTAGAGCCTGAACCTCTGGACCTTCCACTATATAGTAATTATAAAACTTCACATGGTCGGACATTGTGCTTTCCTTTTAATAATATTGGTTTGAGTGCCATCAAAGAAAGTTACTTTCCGTGCGTCTAGTCTAGAGGCCTAGTACCTCTTTCATTTGCTTTTGCGTTCTGATGGCTTTTGCCAGCGTTAGATCAACATCTCCCCTGTATCCCGTACCATCAGGTAAAATAACCAGACGCACCATTTTTCTGTTAGGTTTACAAATCTCTATCCTGTCTCCTTTGCGAAATACAGAGTATCCTTTTTTACTTGCCTCAGAGACTAATTTTTCAATACCTTTACTTGCCATAAGTTAGCCTTACTCGGATTGAATCAGTATTAAAATTAAATATACAGTACCAGGAGGCCACAAGGTCGACAACAGCAAGGCAAAATTTCATCCTGCCCAACATAAGCCAGCGGGTCATTATCATACTTCACTTCACCCGATTTTTTCTTGAGTCGACATGCACCGCAATAACCAGAACGGCATTGTGATTCCACCTGGATGCCTGCTGATTCCAGTTGTTCCAAGATAGTAGTAACGGCATCTTCGCCAGTTATAACTGCCTCACTCTGTTCGGTAGAAACAATCTGACAATTAAAGTTAGCTGACATAACGCCCCCTTGGTAGTTGGTTCATTATATCACTTCCAGATGCCACCATAACCCCCTTAATTATTTGGCAACAGAAAAAAACCTTAGTTAATACACCTCGTCATAAACAGCCAAAAATTTCCACTTGGGGTTTCCCTCAAAAAAACAAATTGAAAACACCCCACCCAAAAACAGCGAATGTTTTTGAAATATTACTCACCTTTTCTCTTCTAAATTTAAAATGACCCCTTGTCGTAGCGTTTTAATATGCAATCATATTCATAACAAAGGAGGGAATATGATTCATTCATTTGAAGAAAAAAATCTTGAGAAGTTATTTACGAGCGGGAAATCGCAGTCAGGGCTTCCTACGGATATTACTAACAGTCTTAAAAGAGCCCTTAATGAGTTACACGCTGCGGGAAGCGAAGCCGACCTGATCCGTCTTAAAAGCCGTAACTATGAAAAAATCCACCATACGCGGTTACGCGAACGTGAAAGGGCGGGCGATATGTCCTCTATCCGCGTGTCTTCAAAATACCGCCTGCTGTTTACGTGGGCCAATGGTGGGGCTAATCGGGTCAAACTTACCGCTCATGCCCATGCTTAAGGAATTGTTTAATGCACCATGTAGCAGAGCATCCTGAGGAAGAAATCCGGGCTATCGAGTTATATACATTGTTGGGCCGGGAAGGCGTGCAGGTGCGTCTGAACAGTCTCTCTGTTAAGGCTATATCTCGTTGGGAGCAAGCTCTACCTTTGCCTCCTGATTTTACGGGGACACCATTTGATTTTCTAACGGATGCTGAACGCGAAGAAAGGCATCTTTTGTTAATCGGACAGATGCTCTGCATTGATGAACAGGCAGAGGCCCGCGAGCGTATCAAACAGCGTTTAGCCAGTCGTAGGAAAGGTAGCAGCCAGCAAAAAGCTGACTGAACCAGTCAAAGCAAATATATGGGACGACAATGTTAGAGAAAATTTATTACCTTGCCCTTTTTCTGATTGCGATTTGCATTATTCGCGGTTTCGTTTTCGCATGGAGCAGACGCAGTCCATTGGCCCTGACGTTGACCATCAGTGCCCTGGTGATTTGTCTGGCTTTCCATACTCTGAATAACTCCGTAGCAACAAGTATGGATCAGATATTGTCCGGTACCAGGGACTTTACACAGTGTGACTTCATTGACCAGCAATCAGCTGAAATCAGCGGTCGTGGCTATCCGGTCATTGTCCTAATGTGCGATGACGGTCAACAGGTTGTTAATGCTGACGTTTATTCACGACAGCTGATGCAGAATCAGGATTGCAACACGTTCAGGGCGGTGACAAGTTGTCACTTACTGCCAGAAAAGTAACTTTCGATAAAAATAATTATCCGCTGCGGCATTTGTAGCGGTTATGCGAGGAAGCTTACTTTCAAATCTGATAATCTTTCTGAAGTAAACATGCAGCGAACGAAAAACCTTATTAATCATAGAGAAAACAATGAATTTCAACGACGAGCAGAATAATGCCAGCGATAAACATGCAGATGATCCTGTGCAATCAGGACAGAGCGAACAAAACACAATTAGGATTCTTAAACCAGGATCAAATAACGACCTGATTGACCAACTTCGTGGTGGGCCTCTGGACAAAACATCCGTTAACTATGAATACCACTCACCGGATCCTACTGAAACTGCCCAACGTCTTGCTTTAATTAATTATTTGAATGCCGGAGAAGAAAAAATGGTGCCTTTTAATCCTGTTAATTTGCTTCAAATTATGTCATCTCACAAGATGGAGACAGATGATGTTGCGCTAATCGCCGGTACCGATTCTGTTGCAGTGGAGTCCTGGTTCAAGGATGGGGTCGCCAGTGAGACAGCACTGCACAACATCGCATGTGCGGTCGGGGTATCGACGGAATGGATTCGGGGCTTTGTCTCCGGTAAGGATGAAACCCTTAAGGCAAACAGTGAAGGCCTGACGAAAGAGTTGCAGAATCTTCCCCCTGAAGAAATCGCCGTTCTGGCAAAAAGCTTCAGTTTGCGTTTGAAAGAAATCAGCGAACTCGATAACCAGCAGCAGAGCCCAGCCGGGTCGATCGTCTCACTTAATGAGGTTTACAATAGTGATACCGAAGAGATCCTTGCTACTTATCGGCTACTGCCTGAAACAGAAAGACAAAATCTATATCGTGTGGTTTGTTTGAGACACAAAGAACTAGCACGACTTTACGAACAATATATTTAATATTAACAACCGATTAAAAAATGCAGTCTGGCTCCCGAACTGGACATTTGGTTGCAGGTGTCCATTTTTTATTTACACCTGCTTGTTTTCAAGGGAGTTCACAATTAGAAATAAACACTGGAACATCACAAGTAATCTCCATTTAAAATCCCCCCCTTAGTCAGGGGCTATGATATTGCAATCAAAGAAAAATGATTTTCCGGGGGGGGTAACCACACTCAAACATTGGATGTTTATTAACTAAATATGTCCTTTCCGTATTATTTTTGATTCTGATGAATTCGCCCCTGGCATTCAAGATTAAATATGAGATAATGATTACACGAATTTCACAGGGGTATGTTATGTCTCTTCTGAATCTGGATTTAATTGAAGCCATTTACTCTGATGCCAAGCGTGAACTCACCAATGATGAGTTATATAGGGAGGTACAGTCTCGCCTTTCAATTTCAGATAATGATTTCAATAAAAAAGAAAAATTCGGTTTGGCCGGTGTGCCGCATAACAAAATAAAACACCGTATCCGTTGGTTCCAACAGACGCTAAAAGCTATGAACGTCATTGAGCGTATAAGCTCAGGCCGTTCTCTATGGCGCCACTGTCGGAAAAACAAGTCAGGGCTTTCCGAAGTCAGGGAAGGGGCTTGTTTAGTGGCATTCAGTACAGATCTCGGCGTAGCGATTTTAGGAAATTCAACAATGGTGTTACCGGGCAATACCGAGCCGGTTCATCTCTGCCTGACTTCACCACCTTATCCGCTCAGAAAGCAGCGGGATTATGCTGCAGCCTTCAAAAACGACTGTGACTATATTGATTTCATCGTAGAAGCCATTCGGCCAATTGCCCACCAGCTGGTTGACGGTGGTTCTGTCGTGCTGAATATCGGACAGGATATTTTTAATCCGGGGCGGCCTTCTCGTTCCCTCTATCCTGAGCGCCTGTTACTGGCCTTGTGCGAAAAGCTTGACCTCTACCTGATGGACCGGGTGCCATGGGTTAATATGAGCAAACCACCTTCTCCGACATATTGGGCCTGCCGCAAGAAAATTCACCTGCTGGCCGGGCATGAAATGATTTTCTGGCTGACCAATAATCCTGATGCTGTCCGCTCCTGTAACCAACGTGTTTTGCAGCCCCACACCGAGAGCCATAGCGCGTTGATTTCCAGAGGCGGAGAGATGCGCAAGACAATTTACGGTGACGGCGCTCATGGCGTGAAACCAGGGGCCTTTGCGCACCACACTAACGGGGCTATTCCCAAAAATGTGATGATCAGAGGCCATGCATGTGCTGACACTCGTCGGTTTCATCAGGAGGCTAAACGCTTAGGGCTTCCTGCTCATGGGGCGATGTTCCCTACGGCCATCCCCGATTTTTTCATACGGTTCCTGACGGAGGAAAACGAGCTTGTTGTTGATCCTTTTGCCGGTTCTCTCAAGACAGGCCTGGCCGCCGAGCGGCTCAACCGCAGATGGATGTGTTTTGATAGTATTCTGGAATGGTTACGAATTTCAGCCACCGGCTTTTTTTCTGACTTCCCGGGATTTGAGATGAACCCGATTATTGATAACGGTGAGTTGTTCGCGTAAGCGGCCGTTACGAATAAACATTATTCACTCTGTCTTTTGCGGAGTGAACGATCACAGGAGATGGCGATATGCCTGACATTATCCCGCACCAACAACAGCCGGAACGTCTTCATAAATTTCACTCCCTCAAGGGAGGGCAATACTGGCGCGCAAAAAACGATATTCCTGAGCAATGTATTGAACAGGATGAAGTGTTGCTGATTGAGTCGCTCCGCTGGGTTGATAATGCACTCCATACTGTGATCCTCCGCACCCATCCGTCAAAATACGGCAAAGACTTTGTTTTCAAATTTACCGATGCTGCTGGCCGTAGCTGCCGCACCACGAAATCGTTTAAAGAGCATCGATTTCTGTTTAATGACTTTCTGGATAAATTTGAATTTGCAGATGATGGGCAGGATATCCGGAGCCAGGAACTGCTTGCAGCTCAAAACCGGGTTAGCCAGCTGACTCAGCAAATGACCGAAACCATGTCTGATCCTGAAGCTCTGCGTACGGAACTCCTCGGCAGGGTTGAAGCAAAGAAAGCCAGTTCATCGACGCCAGGCGATGACAAAAAGCAACTTCCTATGGTTATGGAGCTGTCTTCATCAACTGAGATAGCGTCTCTTGGCACAGCTCTGTCATCAGGTATCGATGAAGCCAAAATAGCACAGCTCCAGCAGGCTGTTGAGTTCAGACATGAAATCGCACAGGCGCAAATCGACTGGATTAAAGAAAAGAATAATGCGATTTCGAGAGCCGTCATGGCTATTACTCCCTATCTGGAAGAGTCTGCTGCCGCCCAGCTTGCCATTGCCGAAGAAAGTCGCGAAACGCTGAATAAACTGATGGACGGTATAAAGTCCCTTGACCTCTACATCGGGAAAGATGTGGTGGTGAACACTATCAGGGAGGGTGAATCAGCACCGCCACACATTCCCTTGACGTTCGTACAGCGTAAGCTGGCCGTCGATGAGGAAACGGCTGTTTTTCTCGATATAGGAGAATGGTTTGATTTTGAAAAGTTGCCACTTTTTTTCCATGCATTAAACAACCATCCAGGGCTGGTGGAGCAGATCTTCCCGTCACAGCGCTGCGTGGTATGTATGACCACTACCCGTCGCTATATTGATTATCAGGACCGTTGGGCTAACTGGGAGCTCAATGCAAAAAACCAGACAGTCTTTCTGATGGTTCGGGACGGCGAACGGCTGTTCCAGGTTTACTCTGGAGTAGAGTCTCACCTCGGCGCTCATACACTTTTCCCAACCACCGATGAACAGGGAAATATCTTTCGAGGCATTGACGGTTCGCAGGTTACGTTCAATGACGTGTCATACACCGACAAGCTTAAAGCCCATGAGATGGTTGCTCTGCATTATTACCGGTTTCTTATCCTGTGCTGCGGGCTCGACCACCGGCTAAAGCTGTTTGGTGAGTTCTACGACCCTCAGGACCGCTTAAGTTTCGTCTCTATGGCGTTCCAGGAGAAGTATTGTCGATTCATTTATGATCATGATGGTACTGGCCTTCTGGACGATCCTGATGCGAAAGTGCGCCCCTCTATTGAGGAGTATATAACCCAGGCCAATAGCCATTTGCGCTCAGGTTCAAGAGTGTTTTGCGAGTGGAGAACTGTTTGTACACCAAATACTGCGCCGGGTGTTGTGAAAGTCGATACTAGTACCAGTTACCGATCCTATTATTTTACTGCCGATTTCATCAATGATGATGGAATGGCAGTGGCCTTTACCCGCAACAATGAGATTTGCGTGGAGGTTCCGGTCAAAAAAGATATCTTCCGTCGCACCCGGGCTAATGATGTACGTGAATTTAATGCGAAAGTATCTCTCACTAATTTTCAGCGTGATCCGTGGGATGACGCCTGCAGCGTGGGATTCCTCTGTCTGGACGCGGTTAAAGCCGATGATCTGGATTATTACATCCACAGCCGTTCCAGCCGTAAGAATTTTATGTACTACATAAAGCTCTTCAAACGCCTTTCAGCTGTCCTGAGAGTGGAAGAAGAGCAGGAGAAGCCCTATCGGCAAAAGCTCATCAGAGCGCTGGTGGATGGCAACATAGGCACAAAAACTAATCGTGCTGAAATCGTCGACAAGACAGTCATCACCTGGCGGGCGGACAAAAAAGGTCAGCCGCTTAGTGAAGGAATTGACAACGAGAAAAGCTGGAAAGCATTACTTGGCATGATGGACCTGATCGCCTGGCGCGGTTTGAGCCATAGAGAGGCTGCAGTGGAGATGGCCATCTCCCGGGGTAGCAAACCGTTACGTCTTATAGTCACGACAAATGCCAGACTGGCTCTGTATGTTACCCCTACAGCCGAGGAACGTGACGATCGCGTGGAAAAACATAAGTGGGCCATGCTGCTGACCTTTAAAATGTTAGCAAAAGGTCTGACTCTTGATTCCAGTAAACCTGCGTTGCTAAGCAAAAATAGTGTGTGCGAAACAACCCTCTATGAATGGCCGGAGGCCAATGAGTGGAAAGGGTTGAAATCAGTGTTCTCCAGCTTTAACGAAAAGCAAAGAGCGTTTGAATATATTGAGACAGGCAAAGAGGACCTCCGAAAACTGTCTCCGGCTAACCCCTCAGAATTTGAGGCTGGGGTACGTGAATGGATGACGGCCTACTGCGAAATGAATGATTACCGCAAAACCGGGGGCCAGGTGCAGCAGCCGAGATTGATGATACCGGTAGGCATCTACATTAACCGGGGAGACTGGCAGTATATCTACGTCACTACAGAGAGTGAGGCCGCTGGGTATTTTTATCACAACTGCAGCGAACGCCTGAAAAAGGAACTTTTTCAGGAATATGTTTCACGCTTTGCTCACCCGGAAGGAAAGCTCGAACGGCTTGAAACTCGGGGGAACCAACTGGCATTGGTCATGACGAACAAAACTCCCGACATCGGCATGTTCTGTGCAGATCGCAATATTGAAATGGATAGCGTGAATTATGGACCTTTATCTTACAGTGCCTACAGCCAGCTTCAGCGAATTGAAAACCGATTGATTTTTGTCCTAGCTGAAGCGGAACGCGGGTTACATCGCAGGATTTATATTGCCGATAACCTTAAAAGCGACAATGGTGAGTTTATCATAGATGAACTCCTTGGTTCCTCACATCTACAGGCACAGTCTCCCGTTGATGTTTTCGAAGTCATTCTACCTAAGTCGTTGTCAGAAGGCCCGCTGCCGGTAATGAAATCGAGTGGTGAAATCTACCGTATTCACCACTGGTTTGATATCTGTCCAAAAGGCGCTGAGGCTAATGTTTCATTGAGCAATATCGAGGCACCAGTAAATAAGGTTACCAGACACAGTTTCGATAGCAGGGAGGCGGCAATCATGCATATCCTGATGCAGAAGGATACCGTTAGGAAAAATATCTCCGAAGACAGATTCAACACGCCAGAAGGCGTTGTCGAAAGGTGGTATTAGGGGAGCTTTATGTTTAGCAAGTTCTTTGTTTTGACCAGTATTGTTGTTTGGATTATGCCGGTGATGACTATCGCTGGCGCAATTTTCCGTAAGGACCTGTTAACCCGAAAAGAATGGATTTTTCTCGTTTTCTTTAGCATTGTCGGTGCATCCTACGTTTCTTATTCCAGCTGGCAGGACAGGAACATAGGCCTGGTGCCAATAGGGAAAGAATATTTATCTTGCCAGTTAAAATCGCGTAATGAACCCGACCCCGAAACTTTCAGGACTGTGACCCTTGATTGTGGCGGAGAAGAAAAAATGGCTAAAGAGGAATTGTATGATGCAGCTGTAAAAGCCGCCATAAAATACGGTTACGAGTAAATCATCAAGAACCACTTTTCTCCATTTTACCCCTCTGCAATTTTGTATTTCGTTCTATCCACCAGCACAGGCCCACGGTCCCGGTAAACCCGGAACCGGGACCTGTGCCGTGAGACCACTTTAGACGGGTCACATCACTTCAAAGGGAAGCTGTCGCCGTCTCAGTCACCCGGTCTCAAAATTTTTACAGGCATTCAGCCTGCAAAAACTTTGAGCTGCGGCTTCCTTCTCCGCCCTTTTTCGTTCTGTTTTCCCCGTCTGCGTTTGTCTCACGGCACAGGTCAGGCCGCACACAATCCTAAATTGCTGGAGAATACGCTATGAATGCTTTTAATAATCTGTTTAACCGTCACTGTCAAAACACTCTGCTGGCTCGCGGATGGCCTGCCGATATGGAACTGAACTATTCATTAGCTTACTGCCAGGGAGATGGTGTGGCATTTTACGGCGTGCTGCATGACAAAGAAATATTGTCCTTACTGGCTGGTCTGGTGAAATATAATCATATCACTGCAAAACTGGCAGAAGAGGTTGCCGAAGTAATCAAAGACAGCGAAACAAAACTCATCCTTGAACGCAACGGTTTTGGGTACCGATATTCTCATGCAAATACCATCCGAGTCCTGTTAGAAAATTACCCGGAAGATATCGGATATGAAGATCGCTTTTATGACGTTCTGGATAGTATCCAGGGGAGCATTGAGGAGATATGTAGCACGCTTGAAAATGACGGTTATAAAATCCATGAAAATATGAGCCCTTCCTATGCAGGCGACCTTGTTATGTCACGTGCCACAGCTAATTTCGAAATCATTGTAACCGAAAGCGAAGAGGAATTTTTGGACACATCAGATGCCTGGGATGATGAATGTAAAGATTTATACATAGCTGATCTTCTTACCGGGAGATATGAACTGAAGAATCTTGAAATAATCGTGAGGGGAAGAACCACAGGAAAGGTATACGGACAACATTACGCCGAACTGGTTTCAATTAACAAAAATAGTCCGGTGCGACGTTGGTTTGACCGCGATTGGTTAAGGTTAGCATTTGAGGAAGCGCGGGTAAAAATTGAAGATAGCCGTAAGGAACTTACAAACATAAGGTTATAGTTTCTCCAATGAGGGGCTGCAGCAGTGCAGCCCCAACCTTTCAGGTGACCGTCCCAGGAGTAGTGCGATTCATGGTCCGGTGGGTTCAGAAAACATTGCCAGATAGCGTTTGCTGTCTTCTGCGCCCCTTGCTGTACGAAATCTAAGGCCCGAACCATAGCTTTCGTAGCTACGTTTATCCTTGAAATAACCATTTTCTAACGACATCAAACCATCCACAAAAGCCCAATTTTTGGATTATCGTCCGGAAGCGAACGAGCTCAGGATCACTCGGATCCTTTTCTGGATCGTTAAGGGTAAAACCTTTCAGTTAGTTCAGCCTGCTAGTTAACTAGCCTCTCAGAGGCCCGTAATCGCTCTCAGAAGCCGTTTCTTAGAAAAATGGTACCTACCTACGTATAATATTTGCGACTAATCCTGGTGTGTTTGACGACCATTCTGCGCTGGATCCGATCATTACCACTGTTCGAGGTACCGAAACTCAACCACCAGCACTACCCTGCAGAGAGGCAACACCCACTGGTTTTGTTCTTATCATACTAATAAATAACGAATTATTAAACTGTATGACAGTGATCTACGTTGTGTCTTCGGCATATTTGTTGTTGTTTATTCCGATCTGGGATCCGGCTTCGGTAAGAGTTAGGGGTCAAATCCCCTAAAAGGAGACAAATGCTGTGTTTGTAAACGATTTTGTGGGTCCAGCCACTTATCCCCGTTATCCACACCCTATAACCAATAATTGATCCCAATATGATCCTAGATCTAACCCATAAAAACCAAAAGGATCCCCGGCACTGTATCCAATTGAATTATATAAGAAAATCGACACTTTTGATTAACCGTCGTACGTGTTTTTGTTAATGTTCATATGGAGTTTCATTAATACATGAATGATTTTAGTTAACAGTCGTATGCTGGATGATCTACAGTAATGGGATTCAACATTAACGGTCGTATGTTTAGGATAGGAATGACTGTGAACAAGAAAACGGAAAAAATTAACAATGAAATCAAAGAACAAGCCGCATTCTCATTCAATGTCGTAGGGGGTACGGGTAAAGTTACTAACTTTACCCCTGGTAACAATGGTACCGTTCAACCTGTTGCTTTGTTGAGGCTTGGGGTATTTGTCCCGGCCCCTCCGGGCGTAGCAAAGAAAAACCTCCCAGAGGGTTTGGTTACGATGGATGTTTCCCGCGACTTACAGCATATGCAGATCGCATCCAGTGAAGGCTACAAAGAAATATCGCTATCCAGCCCTCGTCTTGATATGGGGACAGATTTCCGTGTATGGCTTGGTATAGTCCGTTCTTTACATGACCATGGCCATTACTCAGGAAGGATTAAGCTTCCTTTTAGCACCTTCCTTAAAAATTGTGGGTTTGACCCCTCGAGGTCGAATAAGCCCATGAAACAACGTATCGATGCTTCGATGATTAAACTGAAAATGGTCACTTTTCAGTTCCGCAATGAAGATTCAACCCTCACGACCGGCCTCATTAACTGGGCACGGTACAACATAAAAACCAATGAGATTGAGATAGAGGGAGATCCCCGGATTCAGGAGCTCTATCAGATTGACTATAAGGTTTATCTTCGCCTTAAGGCTCTTGATAATCTGCAAAGGAAAGAGTCCGCCCAGGCCTTGTATACCTACCTCGCCAGCCTACCTAAAGACCCTGCACCAATCTCAATGAAACGCTTTCGCGACCGTTTACGGCTAACGTCCCCAGTAGCCTCTCAGAACATGATCATTCGCCGTTCGTTGAAGGAGCTTGAGCAAATCGGTTACTTGCAATACAGAGAAGAGAAGATTGGTCGGTCAATAAAGTTCCACATACTTAAACGAAGTCCCTCGCTGGATGCCAAAAAGACCATCCTGGTCCCGGCTGCACATAACCCAGCTGATGACGATGCACTGATACATAAACTTAAAATGCTGAAGGCTGCAGGTTACTCAGAAACTGAGATTGCTGGCGTTCTGGATGCCCTCGATAAGTTGCAGAGGGAAGGAAAACCGGAATCCGAAGTCGAAGATGCCGATTTTGAGGAGCTTTAATTCAGGAAACCAGGCGTACAAAAGAGGGGGATGACTCTCTGGAAGAATAGTCCCCTTATCGAAAAGTAACTTTTATCGCTGTTGCTGCACTTTTAACTACACGTCCATTGTTGCCTCTCTACACGAAAACACAGTAACTATCTGATATTACAGCAAATAAACTTCATTCAAGACAAGTTCAATCAGAAACATTAACGGTCGTATGTTGTCATTCGTATCCGACCTCTCCAGCTCAAAACATTAACCGTCGTACGTTCCTATGGTCGTGCAAAAGCACGCAGATTGTCACTTTAATCTGAAAGAATTAACGGTTGTACGTTCACAGTATCAGGGTAACCCCAGAAAGATAGTGGCGTTTTACATTATAAAACAATAACTTAAGAGCTATTCAAGTAGGTTGGCATGGTTAGATAGCTGTTGTGCTCATCCTATGAAAAGTGAAAAGATTAACCGTCGTACGTATCACCATGCATTTTTACAGGGATGCGAACTTACCGTTAGTTGCGATGTTTGTTACCTCGTAAGCCATCGAGTGAGCCCAGATCAACGGGGCCTTATGTTGCATGCTAAGTGTCGATTATCGTAAAGCTACTCTCCGGTTTTACTTTCTGGTCACAACGCAACTTTGAGAAAGTTACTTTTATGCCGGAAAGTGTTCTATGCGTTGTGCGGTTCTGGTTCCAGGACAACGCTTGTATGCTCGTTCGTTCTAAGAGATCGCTTTGCCCAGGTAAATAACCAGGACGGAAAGTTACTTTTGTCGATAAATCCTGTTCGGAATTGGTTTCGCCAGGAGTAAGCAAGAGCCTATAGATGAAGAGAGGGACAGAGTGGAACGAAGGCAATTTTCTTTGTGCATCCGTTCGTACATCTGGCCTACTCTGACCTCCAGCACTGACGCAAGGTTTATCGCAATCAAAAGTAACTTTGTTAAACAACCTCACCAGATTTGCTCCGGTAATCCGTTGCTAATCACAGGCAGGACAATTTTACAGAGTCAGCGAATCATTTTTCGTAACTAAGGAACGTTTTTTGGGGATGTAAACAAAAAAATGTCATTACATATCAATGCTGTATAAATAAACAGTATGACAACATAACTGCCGCTGTTTTTTGACCGATGGGAGGGGGTGGGAGGTACGAGGAAAAGAGGGCAGCGTCTAAGGCATAGTTATGGTTTTGACCGTATTTCTCTAATGAGTCGCATAAAGTTTAAAAAGAGATGAGAAGACTACATCATAAATATGAAGCATATTCCTCTTAGAGATATCTGTGTTGTGGGGGGATGATCTGTTGTTTATGACCATGCTGTACTCCCGTAAAAGTCACTTTTCCGCTTTTCTCACTGTTGTCGGTACACTAGTCATTTTTATACTTGCACCGGCACCCTACACATTTGTGCTGGTGGGCCATATCGAGACCAGAACAACATGATCAATCACTCACGCCTCAGTCACCCTCTGTAGTTCTTTCCGTAATTATTGGATGTTTATGATATATATAATGTTTTTTGGACGGAATTCTTAAATAGGGGCTTTACACAACGTTTCAATCTGTATAATTGTTCCTGCCAGACACGAATACAATAGGGGTTTTAACTGCATATGGGTGAACGTGGAAGTTGCCGAAGAAATCGAAGCCTACGCTGCTTGCCCTGCTATGAAAAAAACTGGCACCGTTTAAGGGCGGGTCTGGATCATAACGGATGGGGAGATGTATCAGTACTCGCAACTAAAGGTACAGGTTATATGTGTAAATGCAGGCAGTGCGGGCACGAATACATATCCTATTCCCTGGCTGCACGCCGCCAGTTTCAGTACCAGATAAACAGAAAATTCGCCGTATCCAGCATGCAGGAAAATAAATTTTATTCAAAAGACAATTCGTCGTCTTAAGTCTGAATCTCCACTGCATATCAGGATACACTTCAAGTATATGGTGGTTATGTATGGAAGAGTGAATTATGTTTCGGACAAGCAGAAGATATCTGGTTAGAAAGATAATCAAAAATTAAGGCAGGTCAGAGTAATGAAATCCTCTATTCCACCGATTCTGTATGGAAGAAATATATCCGATATTTCGGAGAAGCATTTTGCCCCCTGGTTCTGTCATGACGATCAATACCCTGCTTTGGTGCTGGCTTCAACGAAGATAGTTCCGGAGTCACCTTCCCAGGACTGGTTCCTTGGCGAAGAACAATGCGGAGGCCACAGTTGTAACCAGTTCCCGGCAGCGGTATTACCATTGCAGATCAAGCCTCAAAAACATGAGGTGCTGGAGAGCATTGCAGATGAGGCATTTGAGCCACGCTCGCTCGATTATTTTAACTGCGCGGGCGACGAGGAACAGAAGCGGGTACGGCTGAATTATCAGTCATACGTTATTTCTCTCGGGTTAACCTGCTCGGATGAAAATGCTCTCCTGTTGACACAGGCGCTATACCCCCTGGATGCGACTGACGCCAATCTCAGGGCCTTAACCACAGAACAGACCGATCTCAGAAGCCTTAATGTCACCACTGGGCTGGTCCTTTTTGTAGTGGGGGTGAACTGCGACTAGGAGAGAGAAGTAAAGAATAGTGTCATTACTATGCCACAGGCACAAATTAACCAATAAAAGTCACTTTTGAGGTAGAAATGAAAAACATTAAACGGGAAGCATTACTGGTACCCATCATCGGGCTGTTGATCCTCTCCTACCACATGGGCTATTTCCTTTCGGACTGGCCTTTCTGGCAGGTATACGCCATCCTGGCGCTGGCCTACTTTGCTGGTCGTTTTGGACTGAAAAAAAGGGCGTCTTCTAAAGACGAACCTCAGGAAGGCAAAACTACCGGTCAGTAAAGCATTACCTGTACTGGCCTGTTCCACTCTCTACATACAGGCCACTCAGTCAATTTACGGAAAAGCATAGAAGGAAAAACACCATGAGTAACATGACCGTGTCGTTTTACAGCAAAAAACATCATGACACTGTAGCAAGCGCTATTAAGGCCCGTGCAACATCATCAATTGAGTTGCTCTGTTCTCCTACACTGAATCAGCTTCTGGAGCTGACAAATTCAATCTGCCAGTGCGCAGGGATTGAAAACCAGGTTGGCATTTTTGTAGCAGACTCAGACACTGACAATTCCGCACCCGGTGAACAGGTACCTAATACCCATGCAGTCTGGCTATATAACCAGAAACGGCATAGTGCTGCCCGTGATGCGATTATTAAGAAAGATATTACGCAAGTGAAGATTGATGAGCCGATGACGCTTAATGAACTTCTGGCGATCATTGATGTGGTCTGTCGTTGTGCTGGTATTGACGAGGATGTAGTCGGTATTGCTGAGCCGATGATGGCGGTTATTGATGCTGGGCATCGCGGGCAATCTACGGCTCAGGAATTGATGCTGCACTGATAAAACCCACTCGCAAAAGTTACTTTTGCTAAGAGGTGTTTATGCTGTTTCGTAAACTGGTGTTGTTGGGAGGGGCCTGTACCTTACTTTTGGTCTATCACGGTGGTTATTGGCTAAGCGACTGGCCGTGGTTGTTTTATTACGCGTTGGTCTTCTGGTGGTTTTCATTTAGCTGGTATATTTTCATTACCCCTAAAGTTCCAGTTGTTCCTGGATTTGCCCCTATATTTCCAGACACCTGTTATCACTTAACCCATTACTGGCCCGCTGCCGCAGATATTCCCGTGGCGAGCGATAACCCAGCGCACTATGCGGATGCCATTCGTTATAATGCTCGAACGCCTCTGCAAGGTTCTTTGCTGCCGTTAACCCGTCTGGTTTGGGCATGATACTTATGTAGTCACGCTTTATCGTTTTCACGAAGCTCTCTGCTATTCCGTTACTCTCCGGACTCCGCACTGCCGTGTTCTTCGGTTCAAGTCCCAACATCCTGGCGAACTGACGTGTTTCATTCGCCCGGTAGCATGAACCATTATCCGTCAGCCACTCCACTGGAGACGCCGGAAGCTCGCTGCCAAAGCGGCGTTCCACTGCTCCCAGCATGACGTCCTGTACTGTTTCACTGTCGAAGCCACCCGTTGTGACCGCCCAGTGCAGTGCCTCACGGTCACAGCAGTCCAGCGCGAACGTGACCCGCAGTTTTTCTCCGTTATCACAGCGGAACTCAAACCCGTCAGAGCACCATCGCTGATTACTTTCTTTCACAGCCACTCTGCCGGTATGTGCCCGTTTCGATGGCGGTACAGCGGTTTTTCGCTCAAGCAACAGCGCATTCTGGCGCATGATCCGGTAAACACGTTTGGCATTGATCGCAGGCATACCATCAAGTTCTGTTTGTCTGCGAAGCAGCGCCCATACCCGACGATAACCATATGTGGGCAGCTCTCCGATAACATGGTGTATACGGCGAAGCACATCCGTATCATCCGTGTGACGGCTGCGGCGGCCGTCCTTCCAGTCATCGGTTCGTCTGAGAATGACGTGCAACTGCGCACGCGACACCCGGAGACAACGGCTGACGAAGCTTACTCCCCATCCCCGGGCAATAAGGGCGCGTGCGCTATCCACTTTTTTGCTCGCCCATATTCAACGGCTTCTTTAAGGAGTTCATTTTCCATCGTTTTTTTGCCGAGCAGGCGCTGGAGTTCTTTAATCT
>PPYE01584953.1_pt1 | contig 39854 bp, 37 predicted proteins | sample 1559881 | NCBI WGS metagenome assembly PPYE01 (sample SAMN08240022, study PRJNA423297) | Human gut metagenome, whole genome shotgun sequencing project. | reverse complement strand
AGAAAGTCCCCTCCTCCCCCCTTCGATCTTCCTCCCCCGCTCACCATCCGGCCCCAAGCGATTGTAAAGGGTGCCTTAACAATTTTTTACATCGGACGGCGCAAAGTTCATATCCGGTTAACATTAGCCGCCTATCATGCCTTCAAATGAACAAGGATGCCAACCTTGCCGTAGTGGCAGGGTGTTCCATAACCCGTAGCAGAAGGAGCATACGATGCCCAGTTCTCGCAGGGAGTTCATGAAGGCCGCGGCCCTTACCGGCGCCCTTGCCGTGTCTGGCCGCCTGTTGGAAGGCGAAGCCGGAGCCGCGACGCCCCCCATCGACAAGGATCTCGACGGCGTGATCGAAATGCACGTACATGCCGATCCCGATGTCCGGGCCCGCTGCATCGACCAGCTGACGCTGACCCGGCAGTGCAAGCAGAACGGCTATCGCGGGATCATGTACAAGTGCCATGATTTCATCACCAACGACATCGCCTATCTGCTGCGGGCCACGGTGCCCGGCATCGAGGTATTCGGCGGGATCGCGCTCAACAGGAACTACGGCGACACGGTCAACGTGCAGGCCGCCAAGATGGCTACGCAGGTCACCGGCCATTACTGCCGCTGCATCTGGATGCCGACCTACCAGTCGGCGTTCGACATGCGGAAGAAGGGCGGCGGCGTGCCCGTGCTCGACGCGCAGGGGAAGGTGTTGCCCGAGGTCGTCAAGGTCATGGAAATCTGCGCCGACGCCGACATCATTTTCGCCACGGGGCACTCCTCTCCCGACGAATGCGTCGTGCTCACCGCCAAGGCCAAGGAAGTGGGCGTCAAGAAGGCGGTCGTCACGCACGCGAGCCAGGCCCCGTGGAAGCTGTCGATGGATCAGGCCAAGGCCTGTATCGACAACGGCGCGTATCTGGAACACAGCGTACTGCCGTACTTCAAGGGCCCTCATGCGGTGATTCCGGGGTACCGGGAACAGCCGCAGGTCACGATGGAGGAATTCGCCTCGTACATCGCCCTCGCCCCGGATCGGCAGTTCATCAGCACGGACCTCGGGCAGGCGCTCAACCCCAACCCCGTCGACGGGATGCGCACGTTCATCACCGGGCTGCGCAAGGCCGGGGTGAAGGACGACGTGCTGAACGCCGTTACCCGGAAGACCCCGGCCATGCTGCTGGGGCTGGACTAGCCTTCCGGCGCGCAGGGGATCACAAAGTCTGTAAGGGAGCTCCGGCACCAGGCCGGATCAGGAGAATGTACCTTTAACCCAGGAGAAAGCTATGCTTACGTATTTGAAGCATATGGCTCTCGCGGCGGCTGCCGCCCTCTGTGCGGCACCGGCGGCGCAGGCAGCCGATCAGCCGCAGGAATGGGAGCTCATCAATCCCACCGGCGAGATCGAAAAGGTCGCCGTGGAACCGGCCAAGCGGATCACGGCGCTTGAGGGCAAGACCATCGCCCTGCGCTGGAACGGCAAGAACAACGGCGATCTGGTGCTCGACCGCCTTGCCGAACTGCTGGCCAAGAAGTATCCCACCGCCAAGGTCGTGAAGACGTACCGCGACATGGCCGATCAGAACCTGAACAAGATTTCCGCCACGCAGGACGAGTCCATGCGTATCGTGAAGGCTGTAGCCAGCGTGAGGCCCGACATCGTCATCGCCTCACAGGCCGACTGAGGCAGCTGTACCTCATGGCTGGTAGTTGACCAGTCCAATCTTGAAAAGTCCGGCATTCCCACTGTCACCATCGTTACCGACCCCTTCCTGACCCTTTCGCGCGGCACCCAGAAGAGCCAGGGCCTCACCGACATGTGCTTTGTGACGGTCCCCCATCCTTTGGGCATGATCTCCAAGGAAGAAGTCAACGCCAAGGTCGACGCGGCGTTTGACGACATCGTGAAGGCGGCCACCGCCTGGACCCCGTCCAAGGAAAAGCAAGACGCCCAGGTCAAGCCCTATCCCGCCAAGCGGTTCAAGTTCTCCGGCACCTACGCCGATGTGAACGACATGTTCCAGAAGCGCAAGTGGTCCCTCAGCCTGCCCATCGTCCCGCCCACCGTGGACAAGGTGGCGGCCATGCTCAAGGGCACCAAGCGCAATCCCGCCGAAGTCCTTTGGGTCGTGCCTCCCCGTCAGGGCATGTTGACCGTCGAGCTTGTCGCCGCCCTCGGCGTCATGGCCGGAGCCAAGCCCGAACACATGCCGCTGCTCATCGCCACGGTGGAAGCCATGGCCGATCCCGTCGCCGCGTGGCGCGGCCCGACGACCACCACCGCCGCCACCGTGCCCGTGTTCTTCATCAGCGGACCCATCATCGAAAAGCTGAAGCTCAACCCCGGCACCGGCACCGCCGGAGGCGAAAACCCGGTGACCAACGCCCTCGGCTATTTCGTCAACCTCGTCGGCGACGTGGTGGGCGGCTCCGTGCCCCCGAACTTCGACAAAAGCACGCACGGCTCCTCGGCCGACCTCGTGGCCATGGTGTTCACGGAAAACGCCAAGGAAAACCCGTGGAAGACGACCTACGCCGAAGAAGCGGGCTTCAAGCCGAGCGACAGCATCGTGACGCATTTCAGCGCCTATCTCGGCAACGCCAACATCGACCATGACAGCAAGACCGGCCAGCGCCTCCTGACCACCCTGTCCACCGGCCTGCTCGGATCGGCTTCCGGCCTCGCCTCCTGCCTTGCCGACTACGATGCCACCTATGCCATCAACAACAAGGTTTCCTTCGCGTTCATCGTCCTGTGCCCCGAGCACGCGGCGACCATTGCCAAGGACTTTCCGGACCAGCGGGCCGCCCGCGACTTCATGCGGGAAACGGCGGCCATGCCGTACAAGTTCTACTCGCAGGAAACCTGCGTTCCGGGCAAGGACTTCGGTCCCTATGACGAAAACACCTTCATCCCCCGCTTCAAGAAGACCGAATCCATCAAGTTCTTCGTCTCGGGCGGGCCGGGCAAGCAGTCCCAGATCTGGGTACCCTTCCCGCAGGTGTTCAAGCCCGTTTCCAAGAAGATAGCCGAATAGCCCTTCGCGGGATCCAGCTCCGTTTTCCCCCGCGCCTCGCGTACACCCAAAAGCCACGGTTCGGAAACGAACCGTGGCTTTTGGCGATTGCCGGGCTGGAGGCGGCCCGGCTTTCTGGGAGCCGGAATCAGGCGCGGCTTTCCGCACTCCTGTTCTGGCGGGTCATCAATCCGATCATGACGGAATCCGCGGCGCTGAAAATCTTCTCGTTGAATTCCCGCAGGGTTATGCCAAGCTCGTGGATATCCGGGCTGATGATGCCCTGCGTGTTGCGGATGCCCCGGTTTTCGAGGGCCAGCATGGCGGCTGACCATGCCTCGCTGGCGGCGTTGCTCACCTTGAGCCCGCAGGACTCCTTGGCTCCGTCGCAGATCATGCCGAGGAGCGTCCCCACAAGGGTGATGGCGGCAAGCTCCGCCTGACGCGGGGTTCCGCCGTGCAGCCGGACGATGCCCGCCGCCGCTCCGGCTCCCGCCGCCACCGCGCAGCCGCAGGTGGGGGTCAGGCGTCCGGTATAGGCCTTGATGTAGCCGCACACCAGATGGCTGAGGGCCAGCGCTTCGGCCAGCTTGCGGTCGTCCGCGCCAAGCTCGCGGGCCGTCATGGCCACGGGGATGACCGCCACGATGCCGTGGTTCCCCGAACCCGCGCTGCTCATGACCGCCACGTCACCGCCGCTCATCCGCAGATCCGACGCGGCTCCGGCGACTTCCTTGATCTTGTCCGACAGCGAGCCGTGCCCGTTGTGCTTCGCAAGGGCGCTTCCGATGCCCGCCTGCTCCGTCCCGGCATGGTCGAGGATCGCCATGTTCATCCGCGCGCCTTCGAGCATCTGCCGCACGATGGCGTCGTCGATGCCGAGCGCGAGGTTCCACAGCTCCTCAAAATGCATGGCCGTAAGCTCATCCGTCCAGTCCGTGCCGCCGCTTTGCGCTTCCAGCGGCTGATCGACGAGGACCGCCCCGTCCGCCACAAGCCGTTCGACATGGTCGTGCTTGCGGGCCACCGTGCAGGAGACGGTATGCCCGCCGCCCGAAAGCGTCACCCGCGCCCACATGGAAGGCGTGCCCTGTACGACCTCTTCCGCCATTTTTCCGGCATCAATGAAGGCCTGCGCCTGTTCCACAGTGTCCGCCGGGATGTCCTCAAGCGCCATCAGCCCCTTGTCGGGATTGCCGCCGAGCGCGCCGAGCACGCACGCCAGCGTCAGCCCCCGCAGGCCGTTCGTCCCCGGGATGCCCACGGAACGCCCGTTCTTATAGATGGCTACGGACATCTCCAGCCGGATGCCTTCCGGCTGCGTGGGAAGGTGGCGGGCGGCGACGGCGGCGGCATAGGCAACGGCCCCCGGCTCGGTGCAGCCGATGGTGGGCTTTACTTCACTCTGAAAAAAAGCATACAGATCCATGATTCCTCCAAATGGCGCGAAACAATATGCCTCCCGCTTTTCAAGAAGCGTTCCAACCCGCTGATGGCGCTACCCTGCCGTTTTCCAAGGGCAAAAAAGGTGCGGCTGCTTTTTTCGCATTTCACGCCCGTATTTTTCTCATACGTATGAGAAAAATGTAAGAAATGAGAAACGACGTTTTCTCAAGATCGCCTTTTGGGAGAAAAGCGTATGCGCACGGCCTCCACTTCGATCCCGCGCTGGATCGATCTCCCCTTGAACCCCCGTTGCCCCCGGATTCACCGATCCTCGCCCGCTGGAGCGCGGTGCGGAACTGCCTGCCGCCGCTGGCCGAGCTGCTGGATGTGGAAATCGTGCTCATGAGCGCCGGCTATTGCGCCGGCGGGACAGGCACGCACCCGGGCGGCGGCTGCAAGATGCCCGAGGACACCGCGCTCACGTACAGTCTGCGGAGCGGGCAGAGCACGATGGTCCTGTCGCCGGGCGATGATGCGGTCTGCCGTGCCTGTCCGGGCCGGGGGGACTGCACGGATATGGCGAATTTCACCGGCCCGGTGCCCGAGGGCGGGAACGTCGCGGTCGTGGCGCAGATTGTGGCGTTCACGGACGACCGGCGCATGGAATTGCTCATGAAGGCTGAGAAGGCGAGCTGATCAGCCGGATGTCCGGGTTCGCGCGGACGCGGGCGCGCAGGGTGGAAGCCCTGCCGGAGCACCCCTGCGGCAGCCGTTTCCCCGGCATCACCGGGGAAAGCGAAGCGATGCTCCGCCTCAAGGCTTCCATCCTGAAAGCGGCGGCGAGCGAACCGGGCATCAGCCTTGCCACGCTCTACCGCCGCATGGGACAGCTTGGGCTGCTCCCCGGAAAGCGGGGTAACCCGGATGGGCGAACCTATACGCGGGTGGAGGGAAACGCCCGGGCGGCCTGAATGGCGGTAAGCGCGATCATCTTGCAGCGCGGCAACACGGTGTCCACCGACAGGTATTCGCTGGGGGAGTGGAGTTCCGCCCCTTCGGGGCCCATGCTGCAAATGGAGGGGATGCCCAGCACGCTGGCGGTGAATCCGGCTTCGGACGCCCCGAGCGCCCGGTTGCGCCGGATGGTGTAGCCGCCCATAGCTGCGCAGGCCCGTTCCGCCATGCCGAACAGTGTTTCCACGTCCGCCGTGTATTCCAGCGGGTGCAGCCGGATGCCGCCGCTGATCCGCGTGGTGGTCCGGGGCACAAAGGTGCGTGCCGCCACGGCCCGGACGTTCTCCACAAGCCGTTCCGCCGCATCGACCGTATTGAAGGTGATATGGATGCGGGCGTCCGCCCACGGGGCCACGGCATTGGCGGAGTTCCCGCCACTGATGAGCCCGGTGTTGACGATGGTCTGCGCCTGCGCGTCGACAAAGGCGTCGAGGGCCACGATCTTGTGTGCCAGCTCCAGAATGGCGGAGGCCCCGTCTTCGTAGCAGCGCCCGGCATGGGCGGAAATCCCCGAAATCCGCATGTGGAAATGCCCCGAGCCCCGGCGCTCGGTGGTCACGCCGCCGTCCGGGAACCCCGGTTCCGCGCAGATGACGGCGCGCGCCCCGCTGATCCGCTCACGGTAGACGCGGGTAGCCGTGGGTGCCCCCAGCTCCTCGTCGGGCGAGAACATGAGCGTCATGGGAACGTCGATGAGCCCGAGATCCTTCAAGGCGCGGGCGGCGAACATGTTGGCGACCACCCCGGCCTTCATGTCGGCCACGCCGGGGCCGTAGGCGCGGCCCCCCTCCACCCGGAAGGGGCGGGCCGCCGCCGTTCCGGCGGGGAACACCGTGTCCATGTGCCCCAGAAAAACGATGCCCGGCCCGGCTTCCCGCTCGTGGGTACGGGCGGAAAACACGTTGCCGAGCTTCTCCATCCAGCTCTCGTCGGGGTCGATGGCGGGCTTGGCGATCTTTTCCGTATGGAATCCCGCCTCCCGCATCCAGCCGGAAACGGTTTCCCCGACCTTGTTCACGTCCTCCCCGTCTTCGGAAAAGGAATCCATGTTTACCAGCCGCTCGATCATGCCCATGATCTCCGGCTGGCGCCCGTCAAAGTAGGCATTGAGTTTCCCGGTCGCGCTCTCCAGTTCCATGAAAGGCTCCTTCTCCGGCTGACCGCCGGACGGATACACGGTTGAGGACGGAATGGGGCGGGCCGCCTGCGGTTACGGGAGGAACCCGCCCCGCAAGGCGGCCTGACGTGATGTTCCTTGAAAAGGGATACGGAGTTCGGCTTATTTTGGCAATGCCTCCGCTATGTTCCGCGTTCGCCCAAACCGGGGAACGCCAGAAACGGGAGGCGTCCCTCAATCAGCCCGCTGCGGGCAACCCTTTTTCGCCACAGGCGCTTTCCGGCGGAAAAATCGCTTGATGGAAAAAGGACAACAACATACTGTGATCTCACAATTTCGTTAAACGGAATAGCATTCCGTACTACGGAATAAAAGAGAGGGCAGCATGTCGGCTTCCATCCAAGTTCTGACCCGTGCCATATAGCTTTTGGAGATCCTGACCCGGAAGGACGCACCCATGTGCCTTGCGGAGATCGCCGAGGCGTCCGGCCTGCCCAAAAGCAGCGCCTATCCGGTCAGCAAGGCCGGGTTCATCATGTTTACTAAGTGCCTCGCCGTCGAGTACGCGGCTGAAGGCATCCGGGCCAACGCCCTCTGCCCCGGCCAAATTCTTACGGATATGAACGTGAAGCGGTACTTCCGCGAAGCCGCCGAAGGCTGCACGCCCGAGGAAACCATGCGGCGGGCCATTGCCACCGTCCCGCTCGGACGCATCGGCACGCCCCGAGATGTGGGCCTTGCCGCCGCGTTCCTCGTTTCGGACGCTTCCGCCTACATGACCGGGCAGGCGCTGAACGTCACCGGGGGGCAAATCACCGAGCTCTAGCGTTTCCCCCTCTCCCAAGCTTTCGGATGGCCTTTCCCCGGAGGCCGCTTTCCCCGTTTTTCTCGGCTTTTCTTTCCGTCTTCCGTGCATCCTCCACCAGCAAACGGAGAGCCGCCCAATGAAGCCTCATGAAACAGCCTTCCCCTGCGAAACCCCTCGCCTGTCTTTCGGTATGGCAGGCCCGTCCTGTACGGAAGGCATGGTTACGTATTGGCCACATTCCGCCGCCGTAACGGAGGCCGGGACTTGCAGCGGCCCTTGTCAAGGGATGCACGAAGGGATCAACGGCGGCGGACGGAAAGCGGGCTCCCAGTCTCAGGAAAAGGGGCTCTTCCGCTTCGCCATTCTTTCCAAGGAAACCGGGAACGCCGTCGGCACCCTTGAATGCTCCTCCGCAACCGAAGGGAATGACTCCGCAAAGACCATGCGGATCGGGCTTGCCGGACAACACGATTCCGAAAGCTATCTTGAGGAAGCGCTCCGGTTTGCCGTCCTGACGCTTATCCCCGCCTATGCGCTCCGTGGGTTGCGCGTCATCGTCCCCCATGCCCATGAGCGCGTATCTTTGCTGAAACAATACGGTTTCGAACCTTCAGAAGAGGGCAGCCCTGCCTTGTTCCAAAGGGCGGACCGGACGTATTTCGACGCGGGAAAGGGCATGGCCCTCTGCGGGCTGGCGTGCTGCGTGTGCAGCGAGAACCCCACATGCGCGGGGTGCAGGAATGAGGGATGCAAGGACAGGTCATGGTGCCAGCCCTTCAACTGCTGCAAACAAAAAAAGCTCAACGGCTGCTGGGAGTGCCCGGCATTCCCCTGCGACAACCCCATGTTCAACAAGCAGCGCGTGCGGGCGTTCGCCGCCTTTGTCCTCGAACACGGGGAAGCCGCGTTGATCCGGGCTTTGCAAAAGAACGAAGCGGACGGCGTGCTCTACCATTATCCGGGGCGGCTCGTCGGAGACTATGATCTGCCCGAAAACGGGAGCGCTATCCGCGCCATGCTGCTGAGAGGGCTGGAGGCGGCTCAAGAGTCCCGTTCCTGAGCCACACGCCGGAACAAAAACCGGGGCCGCTCCCGGCGCTCCTGCAAAAAAGGGGGGAGATGGCTCTCCCCCCTTTTTATGGGAATGCGTTGCGGCCTTTTTCCGGCGGAAGCGGGCCTACTGCTTGTTCAGATCCCTGAGCCACTGGATGATGCCGAAGAACACCCACACGCCGCAGACGATATTCAGGAAGAAAGACAGATAGAACAGGTATTTCGTCAGTTGAAGCCACATGGTGACGCCTCCGGCGGTTAGTTGAGGTCGGGGAGGAAGGGGCCTTCGGGCTTGTGGCCCTTCATCTTCTGGTGGACGAAGAACAGTACGAGGCAGTTCATGCCGATGCCGATGAAGTTGGCGGGGATGCCGAAGGGTTCCCCAAGCACCTTGTCGCTCCACAGGAAGAAGCTCAAGCCGCCCGCGATGACGGCTGGAGCGCCCGCGTAGGGGGAGATCTTGCCCCAGAGCAGGCCGCACATCAAGGGGGGAAGGATGGCGGAAGGCCACAGCTTGAACATGTAGATCATCAGCCCGAACACGTCCTGGAAGATGATCGCCACGCCGATGGAGATGCCGCCCACGACCAGCGTGGACAGGCGGGACTGGCGCAGGAGCTGGGCCTGCGTAGCGGCCGTGTTGATGAACTTGTTGTAGATGTCGCGGGTGTAGATGACCGCGGACGTGTTGATCATGGCCGCGCCGGTGGACATGACGGCGGCGAGCAGCGCTCCGAACACGAGCCCGGTGATGCCGGGAGGCAGGATGTCGCGGATAAGGTTGGTGAAGGCCAGGTCGGGCTTCACGTCGGGCTGGATCGCCATGGACGCCAGACCAATGGCGGCGGTGGTGGCCATGAAGAAGATCCAGTGTACGCCGAAAATGAGCAGCCCGTTCTTGCTGTCCTTGGCGGACTTGGTGGAGGCGTAACGCTGGATGTAGTACGGCGCGCAGAACTCGCCGAGCAGGAAGCTGAAAAACAGGCCGAGGAACTGGACAAGGGACCAGTTGGCCAGGGGCTTCATGTTCGTCTCAAAGCGCGGGTTGGAGTAGAGGATCGACATCATGGCGTCGAACCCGCCGAGGTGATCGATGGCGAGATAGGCGCAGAGCGTAACCCCGATGACGATGATGACGTACTGCACGGCGTCGGTGAGGGTTACGGCGAGGATGCCGCCCGACCACGTATAGGCCAGCGTCACGATCGAGGCGATCAGCGCGGCGGGGATGAGGCTGATGCCCGTGGCGGTCTGGAGGATGGCGCCCATCGCCAGGATCTGTACCCCGAACGCCCCTACGCAGAACAGGAATCCGAACACACTGGAAAGCAAGCGACCGGAACGCCCATAGTAAATCCCATACAGGTCCCCGAGGCTGTAGACATTTTTCCCGGCGTTGTGGACGCGCCCGGAGATGAACAACCCGGAGAAAATCTGGTTGATGACGACGCCGGTAAGCGCGAAGAACACGATGATCCCTGTAGTATGCATAAAAGAGATACGCCCGATGGTTGCGCCTCCGCCGCACAAGGTGGCGGCGATGGCGGCGAAAAAGATCGGAAGCGGCATACTGCGTCCGGCGACGGCGTAGTCGTCGAAGTTTGAGACCTTTTTCATCGAGTAATAGCCGAGGTACATGACCAGCGCGAAATAGCCGGCGATGACGAAGTAGTCGACAATGTGCATGGGATGTCCTTGTAGCGGGGAGATTCACGGTTGCGGGAATGGGTTACTTCGTTTCGGGAAGCCGCAGGAGGGCGGAAAGCGGCACGGGCCGCAGGGGGGAGCGGACATGCAGGCGCCCCATGTCGGGGATGGCCCTGCCCGCGGTTTCCGCCGCAATGGCCGCCAGAGCCGGGCCGCAGGTCCTGCCCTGGCAATTGCCCATGCCCGCCCGCGTGCGCAGCTTTACTTCGTTGATGTCGGTCAGGCCGTCGCGGACGGCTTCCCGGATATCCGCCGCGCTGACGTTCTCGCAGCGGCACACGGCTACGTCGTCCGGCACGGCATACAGATCCTTGCGCGGCGAGAACCATGCGTCCAGAAAAGCCTTGGATGCCGTCTGTACGGCAAGGGAACGCAGCAGGGGTGCGCTGCGCCGCCTGAATTCCTCCGGCCCGATGCCTTCCTGCCGCTCCGCCACGGCCAGACCCGCCAGTTCTCCCGCTATCCCAGCGACGGCTGCACCGCGTACGCGGCTGCAGTCCCCGGCGACATACACGCCTTCCCGCGCCGTCCTGCCGCAGCCGTCGCAGGCCACGGTCCAGCACTGCTGGCGCGCATCCCAATGGTGGGGCAGATCCAGCGCGTTCGCCATGTGCGTACGCGGGATGACCCCGCCGTGGTACAGCAGGGTCGCGGCTTCCAGCGTGTGCGCCGTCCCCTTGGAAAAAAAGGAAACGCGCTCAAGGCGATCCGCACCCTGCGCCTCGATGCCGCTGACGTCACGGTACACGGGCGTCCCGCTCTTCCGCACGTCGTTGAGCATGGACAGGCCCCGGAGCAGCAGGGGCAGGCCGAGCAGCCCCGCCGGGAGGTGCGGCGCGGCCTTGAGCATGTTGCTGGGCGGCGTCTGATCCAGCACGGCGGCGAGGGGGTGCCCCTTGCGGATCAGATGGCTCGCCACAAGGTAGAGCAGGGGGCCGCTGCCCGCGAGCACCACCGGCGTTTCCGGAAGCAGGCCCGCCGTCTTGAGGAGGATGTCGCCCGCCCCGGCGTTCATGACCCCGGGAAGCGTCCAGCCCCGGAAGGGGACCGGGCGCTCCATCGCGCCCACGGCGATGATGACGTTTCTGGCCCGCAGATCGAGGACTTCCTCACCACGGGAGGCCAGGATGCGATCCTGTTCCAAGAACCAGACCGTCGTTTCCGGCAGGTATTCCGCGCCGGAACGCCGGAAGCGCCGGACAAGCTCCGTGCCGTCGCGGTAATCGGCGGCCTCGGCAAAACGCTCCTCCGCGCCCGGAGCCGTGACATGGCGGTAGATCTGGCCGCCGGGAAAAGCCTGTTCGTCCACAAGGACGACTTCAAGCCCGGATTCGGCTATGACGCTGGCGGCGCGCAGCCCGGCCGGACCCGCGCCGATGACGAGGGCATCCCACTGGCGGCTCATCGCTCCTGCTCCTTGTCGGGGTATTGGCGTTTGATGTCCATGCCCTCACGGACAATCGTGAGGCAGGCCTGACGGTTGGGCTGGCCGTCGATTTCCACGAGGCATTCGAAACAGGTGCCCATCATGCAGAAGGGTGCCCGGCGTTCCCCGGTCAGAGGATGGATGCTCGTATATCCGGCGTGCGCGTCCCCAAGAAGCGCCGCCGCCACGGTTTTCCCGGCGGGCACGGCGCAGGGCTTGCCCTCAAACGTAACATTGACCAGAGCGGCGTCCCCCGCCGCGGCTTGTGAAGCGGACATAGCCGTATTCCTTGAAAAAGAGTTGAAGGCGGTCATTTGTTCGGAGCCTCGGCATGGGGCGACGAGGCCGCCGATCCCTGAAATCCCGAGCCGCCTCCGGCGAACCGGGACAGCCCGAAGATGGCCCCGTCCGGCGGCAGCGGCTTGCCCATGACATAGTCGGGCAGGGCCTGCTCCAGAATGGCGGCAAGGGACACCGCGCTGTGCATGGCGAAGACGAAGGCGTTCTCGTGCCCCGGAATCCGGTCGTAAATGGGGTAGGCGTCCTTCGGCCACACGCGCAGCCCGGTCCAGAACCGCAGGATGCGCTTGCGTTCCAGCTCCGGCCAGACACGGACGGCCCATTGCGCGTTGGCGGCGAGCACTTCGGGGGTGAGCCTCCTGTCCATGCCCATGTTCTCGTGGGCCGCGCCGATCATTACCGTGCCCCCGAAGGTACGGGCGATGCCGAGCAGGGGGATGGGGAGGACATCGGCGGGGATGCGCTCCAGGAGCATCACCTGGCTCTTGTTGGGGAAGACGGGGATGTCCGTGCCGAGCTGCGCCGCGAGCTTGCGGACGCCGAGCCCGGCGGCGAGCACGGCCTTGCCGCATTCCAGCGTCCGGCCTCCGCAGACGACGGCATAGCCCTTGCCGGAGGGCTTCACTTCCGAAACCCGTTCCCCGGCGAACAGCGTGCCGCCGAGCCTGACGAAGCTTTTGCGGAACGCGAACATCAGGTGCAGGGGATCGACGTAGCCGTCCATGTCGGACCAGATCCCTCCGGAAACTTCCGGGCCGAAGGGGACCTTGGGCAACATGCCTTCAAGTTCCTTACGGGAAAGCACGGAGGCCGGGTACGTGCCGTCCTCGGTTTCAGCCCGGAGCTTTTCGATGAACTGGGCGCGCGCCTCAAGCTCGGCTTCCCCGAGGCAGGGGATGATCCCGCCCGTGGGCGCGTAGCCCGTATCGATGCCGGACAATTCCTTCAACTCCGCCGCCAGCTTGCCGTAGGCCCGCGAGGAGGCGAAGCCCCAGCGCACGAACTGCGGGCAGCCGAGCGCCTTGGACTGGCACCAGATCAGGCCCATGTTGGCCCGGGAAGCGCGGGAGAAGGTGGGGACGGCATCCACAAGGCAGGTCTTCACGCCCCGTTTCGCCAGCCCGTACCCGACGGCGGCCCCGGTTACGCCGCCGCCCACGATGACGACGTCGAATGAGGCGTTCATCGGGGTTCCTTCCAGGCCACGCAGTCCATCTCGACCTTGAAATCGTTCATCATATGCCCCTGCACGGTCACGCGGGCCGGGGCGTGTTCGATGGAGAAATACTGGCTGTAGATGCGGTTGAAGATGGCGAAATCGCGGGGATCGTCCAGCCAGACGTTGACTTTGACCACATCCTCGGGGCCGTAGCCTGCCTGACGGAGGGTCTTCATGAGGTTGTCCAGCGTCTGCCGGGCCTGTTCCGCGATGCCGCCGACCACAAATTCCCCTTCGGCGTTTTTCGGGACCTGACCGGCGACGAACAGCCAGCCGTCCGCCTTCACCGCCTGCGAAGCGGGCACGCCGCCCTGCTTGGGCAGACCGAAACGCTCAATGCCTCCCATAAACTCCTCCTCTCAAGTTTGGGGCGGGCGGTTGCCCGTCACACCCACTGGTTCCGCCGCACGCAAAAGGCCGCGTAGGCGATCAGGGAATTGATATCGTAAACCGGGACGGAAACCGCCTCCTGCACGGTCCGGGCGAACACGCTCAGGTCCGTGCATTCGAGCAGCAGGGCGTCCAGCGGCTGCCCGTCCGTCATGGCGGCCGCAGCTGCCCCGATCTCCGCGCCCACGGCGTCCGTGTCCATGACGGGCGCGGCCCCTTCCAGAATGGTCTTCCGGAAAACCGGGAAATTCTCCATGCCCGCGATGGCCAGGGCGTCGATCTGGGCGTCGGGAACGCCCGCCTGCCGGAAATGCTCGGGCGTCAGCGAGCCGGAATGCGCGGTGAGCACGCCGATGCGGCAGCCCGGGCCGTGCAAGGTATGGATGAGCGGGATCTGGACAAGGCTGGACATGAGCACCGGGACGGAAACGGCGCTGGCCACGGCCTTCTGAAACAGGGCCATGAAGCCGCAGCTTCCGGCGATGGCTTTGACCCCGTCCCGCTCAAGTTCGCGGGCGGCGTCGACGAACAGCGTTTCGAGCTGCGCCGAGGTGCTGGACAGGATTTCTTTGGCCCCGACGCCGCGCAAGACCCGGCAGACAACGGGGAAATCGAAGGTAAGGGGATTTCTGAGCTGCCCCGGAGGTTTTGGGAACAACGTATCAAGGCAGAGGATGCCGATTGGGGTGTCGTAGTACAGGTAACCGCTGGGTATCCGCATAGTGCACTCCCGTGGGCGCTGGCGCCGGATGAAGGGCCGGATGATTTATCATAATATGATAAAGGTGTTACAATATGATTTGAGTAGCGGTTTTATAAGCCTTCGTCAAGGCGCGCGGCGGCGGGGAAAGAAGAAAAAAGTATCATGAAGCCGTTACCAATAAAGCATTTTTCTCTTTTTCCTCCCTCTAATACGCTTACTTGTATAGTTATTTTTATAATGCCCCACCAATGCTCAAAAAGGAACGATCCGATACGGCGGGGTTCCAAAAGCAGGGCGGAAGCGGAATGACGGCACGCGGCGAGAAGGCCGCGCCCTGAAAGGCGAAACCGGCCCGAAAGTAGGATGGAGCGGGATGACAGGGGAACGGGGAAAGGAATGGGCGGGACGAATCGGAAGCCGGAAGGCGGAGAACCGAAGAGGGCCGACACCGGGCGTTGCGGCCCCTGCGGAGATCGGGCACCCGGCCCGGGGCGATAATGCCCGCCCCCGGAAGGAAGGGGACGCGCAAGTGCCGGGGATGCGGGTTACCTTCCAGCCGCACGCTGGAGGGGGAGCGGCGGACACCGCAAATGGGCCCGGCGTGGGGGGATCAGGACAGGGCGCTTTGCAGTTCTTGAATGATTTTCGGTTGATCCTTGTCCCATTGCTCGGAACGGACGGCGTCTATGGCAATGCTCCCCACGGCCTCATTCCCCATGCGCAGGACATGGGAAACACCGATGGTCCCTTCAAGCAACATCCCTTGGGCCGAGGCATACCCCTTCCGGCGGGCTTCGGCCAAGAAACCGCGCAATGCCGAGAAATCCGTCTTGAGCACGAACCGGATTTCCTGCTCGTTGTGGGTAAGGATCATTTCCGCCTCATCTTCCGGCATGGCGGCTAAAATGGAAAGGGTGGCCGATCCCATGCCGAGCGGGCGGCGGTCGCCTGTTTTATTGAGAAAAACCTGTATGGGATGCCAGCCGTCGAGACGCTCCACGCACACGGCGTCGTAGCCGCTCCGGGCATAGAGGATGGTCGAATAGCCGAAGCGGCGGGATATGCGTTCCGCCAGCGGCAGAAACCGGGCGCGGATAAAGGCGGCGACGTCCATGCGCGGGCTGATGAGGCAGGAATCCCCGATGTGGTATTTCTTGGTGGCCGGGTCGCAGGCCACAAAATTTTTCTGGCGCAGCACCGTCAACAGCCTGTGGACGGTGGCAACGGGGATATCGAGGGACGCACTCAGCTCTTTGGGGGTTATCATGCGGTCGCCGCAGAGGATCACCTCTTCCAGAATGTTCAGCACGCGATAGACGCTCTGCGCGCCTTTGATGGTCTTTTGGTTGGAATCCATAACCATTCTTGCCGATTGAAGGTTGCAGATACGATGCGCCGTTGGAAAAAGGCGGCCAAAAGGAAACGCGCCGCCCCCGTCCGGGACGGCGTGTGAAGACGGCCGCAACGTTTGAGGAGCCGATACGGATATCCCGGAAGCCCGCGAGGGCGGCTTCGACGGCACTCCGCCGGGCCGGGGTTCCCGCCGGGGAAGGTTTCGCCGTACTCCAGCGACACCCCCGCAGGCACCCTTGCGGAAACCGCCGCCCCATTTTCCGGTGCGCGGGGTGTCCGCCTCTTTTCCGGGCATTCCCTATGCCATTTCTTGCAATAACTTGTTTGTACTGTCAATATTACCGCATGATAGAATGCTTCAACGCCGATTGGCCTTGAGGCGGCAGGGAAGCATTGCGGGGATCCCCTTCCCAAAACCTGACGGCCTGCGCGCCTGTTCCCCCTCTCCTCATCTTTTTGTTTCTCCAGAACCCATACCGGATGCCGCCCACGCTTTCCCGTCCCCCCACGCTTTCACGCGGCAGCCTCAACGTATTACACGGAACCCCTTCATTTCTTTTCATATATCGCTTGTGCGAAATGTGCATTTTTCTCTTGCCTTTTGCTCACGGCCGGAGTATCAGAAAATTATAATTTAATATTAAACTTTTTAATATAAAATTATGGAGGTCCGCATGGCCGCACAACTGCTGTTGCAGCATGTGAAAACACCGTCCGGCGTTTGTGCCGACATACTCGTCGATGCGGGACGGATTGTCCGGATCGCGCCCGATCTGCCTCCGTCCCTCGCGGACACCCGCCTGGATGCCGAAGGGCACATGGCGGCGCCCGGTTTCGTCAACGCCCATATCCATCCGGCACAGACATTTGTGGGCGGACCGTGGGTCGACTACGACTATGCGGATACGGTCCCGGGGCGTGCGAAGGCGGAAGCCGAATACCTCGCCAAACACGGCCGCATGAACAGCCTGAGGAATTGTTACGTGCAGTTCCGGGAAGCGATCCGGCGCGGTACGACCCATGTGCGGGGCCACATCGACGTGGGCGTGTTCGGGCTTGCGGAGCTTGAAGACGCGGCCCGCGCCCGGGAAGCCTTCCGGGACGTGCTGGACATCGAGTATGTCGCCATGCCCTCAAACGGCATCCTGAACATGAAGACCGATCCCGAACAGACCATTGCCGCGGCCCTGCGCGCGGGAGCCTCCAGTATCGGCGGGGCCGACCCCTGCGACCGGGACCGCGATCCCGTGCGCTCCGTGGAGCTGACCCTGCGTCTGGCCGCCGAACACGGCGCCAAAGTGGATCTGCACCTGCATGAGTTCGGTTCGATGGGGCTTTTCTCGCTCGATCTGCTCTTCAAGAAAATCCGGGAATACGATCTCCGCGACCGCGTGACCATCAGCCACGCGTGGTGCCTCGCCAACCTCCCCGACACCCGGTACCAGCCCATAGCCGAAGCCTTTCAGGAGCTCGGCATTGGCATCATCACCCACGTCCCCGGCCATGTCCCCTTCCCCTCCCTCAAGCAGGCCCGGCGCTGGCAGGTCCGTTACGGCGTCGGTACGGACAACATGCGCAACCTCTGGGGGCCCTACGGCATGAACGACATGCGCGAGCGGGTCATGCTGCTGGCCTACCTCAGCGACTTCCGCCGCCGTGAGGATCTGGAACTGGCTTACGACGCGGGCACATACGGCAGCGCGTCCGTGCTGGGCCTGCCCGACTACGGGCTGTCGGAAGGCTGTTGGGCGGATATGGTCGTGTTCCCCGTCGAAAACAGGGCCTGCGCCCTGCTCGAAGGCCCCATGCCCCGGTTTGTGATCAAGCGCGGCGTCCTTGTCGCACGGGACGGCGAGTTGACGGACGCCGTCCCGCCGTGCCCGGAATAACCCTCGGTCCCTTCCACATCAGGAGAACGCGTATGAAGCCCTTTTTCGACATGTCCTTACTGATCGCATTCGGATTCTTGTCTCTGCTTCTCCTCCTCGGCGTCCTGCTTCGGGCCAAGATCAAGTTTCTCCAGAATTTTATGGTTCCCGCCTGTCTCACGGGCGGGGTGATCGGCTTTTTCATCCTCAACACCACGGGCTTTCCGCAGGTCCAGCCCGAACTGTACCCGGCGCTGGCCTACCACTTCTTCACCATTTCCTCCGTCTGCATCGGCTTGAGGGGCATGAGCAAGGTCGACCAGAGCAAGGGCTCCGCGACCAAGGAAATGGTGCGCGGTTCGATCTGGCAGGCGCAGATGTTCTACATGGGCCTCTGTTCGCAGCTCATCCTCGCGACGGGCATCGTCTATCTGCTCAACGCGCTGACCGGGCGGGATTATCTTGAATCCATCGGCTTCCTCGCGGCGCAGGGGTTCGCGGCGGGGCCGGGGCAGGCCATTTCCACCGGGCTGGTCTGGGAAAAGTTCGGACATTCCGGCATGGGGCAGCTCGGGATGACCTTCGCTGGGGCCGGCTTCATCGTGGCGTTCGCCATCGGCGTGCCGCTGGTGCGCTGGGGCGTGCGGAAGGGGCTGAACACCTACCCCGTGGGCAGCGTCCCGGAAGAAGTGAAGACCGGCCTGCTCGCACCGGAGAACCGGCCCTGCGGCCTGCGCCAGGTCACGCAGAACTCCAACGTCGATTCGCTGGCCCTCCAGCTGGCGCTGGTGCTGGGCGCATGGATGCTGGCCTATTACGCCGTCGAGGCCGTGGCTACGCGCGTCCCCCCGAGCATCGGCGGGACCATGTGGGGGCTGTTCTTCTTCATCAACATGCTGTCCGGGATGCTGGTGCGCTTCGCGATGCGCAAGCTCGGCATCGTCCACCTCATCGACGGCGACTCCATGACCCGCCTGACCGGGTGGATGATGGAATTCCTGCTGCTCAGCACCCTCATCGGCATCAAGTTCGCGGTGGTGAAGGAATACATCATCCCCATCGTGGCCCTTTCCCTCATCCTCGCCGTGTTCACGCTGTTCTTCATCCTGTACTTCGGACGCCGTATCCCCGGCTATTCCTTCGAGCGGACGGTCATGATGTTCGGGACCTGCACGGGGACCATCCCCACCGGGCTCATCCTGCTGCGCATGGTGGACAGCGAGCTGAAGACCACGGTTTCCGTGGAGGCGGGCATGTGGAACATGGCCGTGTTCATCTTCTTCTACGTCAATTTCATTTTCCACGGCTACGTCGTCTACGGCTGGGGGATGCCCGCCACGCTCGGGCTCTTTGCGCTGACGTTCCTCGCCAACTACACCATCCTGAGGGTGTTCAAGCTGATCGGGCCTAAGCGGTTCTAGATCCGGCAGCACCTATGGCAAAGCCCCCGGAAAACGCTTTCCGGGGGCTTTTTTCAATGGATGCCCTCAACGGGCCTTGCGGGGACGCGGCCTAGACTTCCCCGCGCTCTTCCAGATCCAGCAGGATGCGCTTCAAGAGCGTCCGGAGCTGCTCCTTTTCTTCCGGGGAAAGCATGGTAAGCAACCGCTTTTCCATGTCCGTCTGGGCGAGGAACGACTCGCGGGCCATCTCCAGCCCCTCCGGGGTCAATTCCACAAGGACGTTCCGGCGGTTCTCCCGATCCGCATTGCGCCGGATCAGCCCCTTTTCCTCAAGGTGATCCATGACGTTGGTGATCGCCCCCGGAGTCCTGTAGGCGTGTTTCGTGATGTCTTTCGGATTGAGCGTATACGGTGGCCCGGCATGAAGCAGCGCCGACAGCACGTCGGCCTCTCCGTTCTTGATGCCGAAGGGCTTCATTGTTTCCGTACTTTTATGGTTATGATAGCGCGCGATACGGAGAATCCTGCCGAGGATGCTTTCAAGCCCGATGCCGGGAAACATTGTTTCCCATCGCTCGTTGCGGCGTTGCGTATAATCTTTGGGCATGAACTCCCTCATAAGATAAAAAGATTTTCAACCGGCAAGCAGACCATACCTCAGAACACCACGCGCGGGCAAACAAAAACAGAGCCGGAGAATGCCGCATCCTCCAGTGCTCCCACCTTTCCGGAACGCAACCGATAACTGCATCCTCCGTATCGGGCGTGGCGGCCTCAGCCGTCACGCCTCACCGCAGTGGCGCGTAAGGAAACCGATGCCGGGGATTCCGCCAGCCCAGACGCCTGAGCCAATGGCCGTGGAGGAAAGCATTCGTATTCCGAAGCGGCCCGGGGACGGAACGCTTCAGATTGTTCCTTCAAATTTTCGTTTTAAGGCATTTTTAAAAAATCTTTGACTCGTATTTCATGGAAGGCCTAAAGAAGCGTAAACGGCGCGCTGGACGCCTGAACAGGAAAACAGCTTTGGGGGCGGTTTGCTATTTATCTTAATAAGTGTTAAGTTAAATAAAGAATCAACCGGAACCCTAGGGCTTGGCATGGCAACGCTCCCTGAAGTCATCTCCAACGGAGAACTCCCTGTCTTGGACGACTGGGAGCCTCTTAGCAGAAAACGGATACTGCGGTACTTTGACCGAAGCATCGAATACGCGGACGTCTCGGCCTACGTATCCGCACAAGGTGAACTGCTTCCCGACGAGCGCATCATCCTTGTTTTCCTCAATGCCGTTTACACGCAATCGCTGGCGACCGTGGAACTGTATTGCCGCTATGTCGTCGAGCTGTTGAACTACGCCCGGAAGCCTTCGTTCTCCGTTACGGCCCGTGATGTCGAAAGCTATATCAGGCAATGCAGGATGAAAGGCCTCAAGCCCCGTTCGGTGAATACGATTATCGGAGCTCTGAAAAGTTACTTCAAACGGCTGGCAGACACGGGCGCCATTGCCCTGAACCCCACGGCATTCATTAAAAAACGGAAGGACGGCGCGGGGATTTCACTCCCCGGGAACCTCACGCACAGCCTTTCTGAATCGGAGATGCTGCTCCTGTTCGACCGCCTTGCGGAACACGGAGCCCCGCGGCGGGACATTCTCCTTCTGAAGACTCTCTTTATGACCGGATTGCGCGGCGAAGAGGCCGTTTCCCTCTGCTGGAAAGACGTCACCGTCTGGCAGGGGCAACGCTATTTCAATGTCCTGGGCAAGGGCTCAAAGGAAAGGCGCATTTATCTTCCTGATGAAATTGACGAAGGCCTTAACGAATATGGAAAACTGACCGGGACGTCTCCAAATCAGCCCATCTTTGGGAACCTCAGGAAACCATCCCGGCGGATCGGACGCCACGCCCTGTACCATATGGTCAAGAAATGGCTGACAACACTCATGAACAGGCCGGATGTCTCCCCGCACTGGTTCCGCCACTCCTGTTTTACCTATCTCGCCAGCAAGGGGGTCCGCCTTGAAAGCATACAGGCGCTTGCGGGACATGCTTCCATCGACACGACCATGCTGTACAACGAAGCGGCGCAGCTGATGGTCCCGGCGGGGACAGCCTTCAATAAATCCCATTCATATGAACCAATAAAAAGAATAGAATAAGGCTGGGCAGCTCCCAGATCCATTGGGTTCAGGCTTCACATGGTTCGGGAGATTCCTCTTCCCAAAACCAATGGGAGGGGAACCGCCCAGTGGTCCATCCTTTCGGGAACATGCGCCATCGCCATAGCAGAGGCCCCGCTCGAAGTTCCGCGCAGGGCCTCTTTGCGCATGTTCATCTGATATGTTCACCATAGCGAGGCGCGTCCTTTTGTACACGGAATAGCCTAACGGATCGAAAGCAAACGATTCTTTCGGATGAAGCCTTTCCCCTTATCCACAAAAGTATCCCCCTTCATGCCGGATGAAGGAGGACGCGGGAAACGTCAGGAAACCACGGCGGCACCCGGCTACTGCAACAGCCCGAAGAGGAAAACCCGCTGGTTTCCCTCCATACGGCAAACGCCGCCCTTTCTGTTTTGCCCGCGATCCGCAAAACCGCAGGCAAACCACGACGTATCGCCTTTACCCGTTTCGCCGCCAGGCGATGCGCTCCCTTGCCGTGGAACACCGCGCTGGCTGTCTTTGCCTGCCATAGCCCGAACCTGCCAGTTCAGGCCTGTGGCAGGTTTTTTATTTGCCCGGCTGGAAAACGCGGGAAGCCTGCAGCGCCGTCAGGGCGATGAGCTTGCACCGCTTCACGATGGAAGAAGGGACAAGGTATTCGTTGAGGGAGTGGATATGTTCCCCTTCCGGGCCCATGTTGCAGATGGTGGGGACGCCGAGGCTGGAGCTGAAGCCGGCTTCGGACGCGCTGTCGTAATGCTGGCCCTTGATGGACATGCCGAGGAGCTCCCCGGCGTCCTTGACGAGCCCGAAGAGCTTGTCGCCCGCTTCGCAGCGCTCGAAGGGATAGAGGCGCAGCCCGCCGCTGATGGAGGCCGACGTTCCGGGGATCACGGTGCGGGAAACGGCGTCACGGATGCACGCGACGACCTTTTGCCCGTCCTCAAGCGTCCTGTAGGTCAGATGGATGCGGGATTCGGCCCACGGGGCCACGGAGTTGGCGGAAACCCCGCCGCTGATCAGGCCCGTATTGACGGTGAGCCCACGGTCCAGATCCAAAAAAGTGTCGATCGCCAGCGTCTTGTGCGCGATTTCAAGGATGGCCGAAGCCCCGTCCGCATAACAGCGCCCCGCGTGGGACGCCTTGCCCTGTACTTTCAGGAACATATGGCCTGAACCTTTGCGGGATACGGTAACAAGCCCGCCGGGGCCGCCGGGTTCCGAGTTGATGGCGGCGCGGGCGCCGGGCAAGACCTGCGCCAAGGTCCGGGAAGCCGAGGGGGAGCCCAGCTCCTCATCGGGCGAGAACATGAGGGTCATGGGGCAATCGATCAGGCCGAGCCGCTTCAGGGCCCGCGCCGCGAACAGGTTGGCCACAAGCCCCGCCTTCATGTCGGCCACGCCGGGCCCGGTGGCCCGATCGCCCTCTATCTTGAAGGGCCGCGCCTGCGCCGTACCCTTGGGGAAAACCGTATCCATATGCCCGAGGAACACGATCCCCGGCTCCGCTTCGCGCCCGTGCGTCTTGGCCATGAAGACGTGGCCAAGATCCGCCTGCCACGGCTCGTCGGCGGGCGCTTCCGTCTTGGGCATCATGAACGTCTGGAAACCCGCCTCGCGCAACCAATCCGTCAGGACGGTCCCCAATTGGTCCACATCCTGCGCGTCGGTCGTGAAGGAATCCATGTTGACGATCCGCTCCAGCAAACGGAGCATGTCGCCTTCCTGAGGGTCGAGATACGCATCAAGCTTGCCTTTCCATAACGTGAGGTCCATGCGGGGTTCTCCAATCGGCAAAAAATTACGCTGAGGAGGAAAGTCGCCTTTCCGTGCCGTTGACACATCAACCGTCTCTTTCCAATGCATTGGCATTGAAAAGCACTTTGGGGCCACGAAGGCGCGGGTCATCGCGCATGGGGGAAGATTGCGGGAACGCCGCCGGAAAAACGGGGGAAAGGGAATGGCAAGAAAGCCGGAAAGAGGGAAGTGGGTGAAGAGGCTGGAGGGGCCGCCGGATGCGGCGCGGCGGTGGCGGTCAACATGCGCTCCCCCTTTCCCGGGACTGCGCCAGAAAATGCTTTTCCGCCACGGCATGGAGATGGCGCGCCATCGCGTCGGAGCAGGCGTCCGCATCCTTGCGTTCAAGGGCATCGATGATCATCAGATGCTCGTTGATGGCTTCTTCCATCCGCCTCTTCAGACGGACATCGTCCGCGCGGTTGAGGGAAAAGAGCTCGTTCAGATGGCTGACAATGTCGACGAAAACCGGGTTTCCGGTCGCCGCCGCCAAAAGGGTATGGAATTGGGCGTCCAATTCGCCGTCGTTCTCCCCGTGCAGGAGTTTTAACTGCTGATCGCAGACAATGATCTTGAGCTGATGGAGCTGCTCGGCGGAATGCCGTGCCGTGGCTATCCGGGCTATGGACGGCTCGATGACGAGCCTGAACTCCATAATATGGTCAAATGACTTTCCTTCCGTGTCGACGGCATTGAGCAGGGCGGCGGTCAGCGGCGCGAGATCGGAACCGCAGATGTACGTCCCGTCGCCGTGGCGGCTCTTGAGGATGCCCTGCTCCGAGAGCGTGCGGATGGCTTCCCTGACGCTGTTCCGCGAAACGCCGAACGTTTCGGCAAGCGCCCGCTCGGGGGGCAGCTTATCCCCCACCTTGAGCCCGCCCTTTTCGATAGCATCCTGTATTTTCTCGGAAAGCCTTTGATATGCCTTGAGGGGTTCCCGTGTTTCGGGAAGAGGTTCAGCCTTTTGAGATTGGTCTGGAGTCTCTTGTGAATGCGTCATGCGAGGTTCTCCCTTTCTCTTTTGGTAGAACCACTATTGCAACCTTCAACCAATCTTGTCAAGCATCATGTGAAAAAAACAATGATTCACCCGATAAAAAACGGGAAAAAGCTCTTCTATAACCATAATACAGCTAACTCTCATGAGTTATATAATTCACTATTGTGACGATGCTCCATCAGGAATACACAGCGTTCCATTTCCATTCAAATACAACGTCAGAGAGAGCCTCTACGAGTTACAAACATAATCGCCCGTCAATACGTTAAAACAAAGGGTGCCCTCCTGAGATAACGGGGGCATCCCTTGCGTTCCGCCATACGATACCTGCGGAGATCCGGGTTGTACGCATCCCGATGCCGGGAAAACGTTCGTGGCGCAGGAAACCAGTCCGTCCCATGTGTACTTTCCGGTTTGCGGCTGAAATCCCTATCTATATTGCGCTGCTGGAATGTTTACTTCCGTGGCGGAGGCCAACGAAACCAGGACCTGCTGGAGAGCGGGCATACGATAACCCCTGCCGCCAAGAACTCTCTGCCGCATCCTTGTCCTTGTGCGGTGGAAGACATGCCCGCCGCAGACTCCGACGGGCTAACCACGCTTCCCTGAGGATAGAAAAGAACAGGGATAACGCAAGGGCATCTCAGGCAATGCGTTCCATGACCCCCTGGATCGCCAGGCGCACCCCTTCCTCCGTATAAAAATTGCCGTTGATGAGGGTCCGGCATTTCAAAACTTTCTCGAAATGCCGCAGGGTTTCGGGGCACGGCTTCTGCGGGTTGCTCCAAAAATCGTCCAGATCCTGCTCTTCCTGCGACGAAGCCAACCCGCGCACCGCATAAATGGACGTGCCAACGCAATAGACGGGTATACCCCGCTGAAGCCCGGAAATGCCGATCGTGCTGTTGAGGACCACCATCCCTTCGCTGCGGTCCATCATAAGCGCGGCCCTGCCCGACTCCACGAAATGAACCCGGCCTTCCAGCCCGCAGGCATGGCTGAACCGGCGGATGTACCTCCGGTAATTGATGAGCCCGTTATCAAGAGGATGGTTGCGGATCAGCAAATGCATGGACTTGGGCGCGGAGTGCGCAAAAGAAGTCAGTACATGCGCAATGGCTTCCTTCATCCCGCTGAACGGCGAATAACGGCGGACTTGGGAATCCGAATCAAGCTGGAGAGGAAACAGGAAATAGGGAGCACGCGACCGATAGATTTCCCGGACGCTCTCCGCCGAACGCCTTTCCCATGTGCGGCGGGTCAGGACGCGAAGGAACCATCCCCAGACTTCGCTCACGGCGCTCTGCGGGCGATGCGTCCGGAAACAGGGGAAAAACGGGCGCAAAAAAATGGTCCCCGCATAATAGGCAATGGCCTTCCATACGCGCGCCGAAAGAGGATTCTGTACGGCAACGGGTGACGGCGGGGCCGGATGGGATTCCGCAAGTTCCCGCAAAAGGGCCGGCGAATGGGGAAGCATCGAGTTGCCGTTGACCCCGCCCTCTTCCATCGTGATATAATGGGGCCGCAAATACCCTTCCTCAAATGCCCACACCTGGATATTCCGCAGTTTTGCCACCAGAATGGCCTCACGGTGCAGAGGCCGCCAGTCCCCAAAGGCCAGCAGATCCGTAACGCCTTCGCGCCGCATGAGATCGCCGATCCAACCGCTCCAGTCCGTGGTCCGCCCCTGATACCACACGGCCTCTCGCGAGTGCCAATCCACCACGTCACCGCCGCAGATATTGACGCGCAATACACGATGCCCGGCCCGCTGTAACGCCAGCCCCAGCTCACGGAAAAAACTCCCGTGCGGGCCTTGAAGAAACAAGTAGGTACGCATGATCAGAATACGTTCCTTATCTTTTCCCTGAGCGCCGCAAAGGTGCGCATAAAAAACTTGCCGCGCATTTGCCCTTTTGGCTGGGTAAGCCGGTAACAGATGTCCTCGGGCGTGCAGAATCCCTTCGTCTGCCAATCGTAATACGAAGGATAGAGTATCAGCGTCCCTGCGATAAGCTCCTCAAGCGAAAGCCCGGCTTTCCGGCGGGGGAAATCAATCCGATCATGGGTCAGCCCCCACCCCGCGTAGAAAGGCCCCCCATAAGCGTGGACCTCTATTCCCCTCAGCAATGCCTCGAACCCCGTAAGCGACGTGAGCGTGTGCACTTCGTCGACAATGCCAAGCAAGACATCCATACGCACGTTGCGGACAACACGATCCGCGTACCGTAACGCCTCTTCATCGGGTATGCGCCCTTTCCGGTTCCGGCTTTCTACGTCAGGATGCGGCTTATAGATGATGAAAGCATCCGGATGGCGTTCCCGCACGGCCTTGAGCAAATCCACATTGGAAAACAGCCCGCATCCGCCCAGCCGCACGGAAGCGTCGTCCTCCACCTGTCCGGGGACAAGGAGCAAACGTCCCTTTGCAGAAAAATCACCACGGGTTACTGCGTCAACACCCGTGTTGTATTTGGTAATTCCCTTCTCGACGATAAAACCACGCAAGGCGGAAGCCCGGCTGCACAATTCGGCCCGCTCCGGATGTTCAGGCAAGGTATTCAAAATGTCTTCCAGCCCACTCGGGCGGGACGGATCATAGTAGATGCCCTTCTCATCCAGCACCAACGAATACGGCCAATTAAAATCCGAACCCAACCCCACCGAACGGATGAAGCCGTCCTCCATGCGTATCAGCCGGACGCCCATAGTCTGGCAGGAACTCTCAAGTCCTATTGTGCATTTGGACGCCCATACCACGATATCGCCGCCGTTTGCTTGCGCCCATTTGATGGCTTTCCACCAATCAGAAAAAAAACGGATGGTTCCCGTGGTCGATTGCAAAAAGGCCCGGGCATGAGGACGTTTCCATCTGGAAAAGCCAACACATGCGTGGAACCCCTTATTCCGCTCATTCTGAAAACGCTGGGCGGCCAGAATCCGAATGGCTTCATGGATGTCACAACGCCTGGCGGTCACGGGATTCACATAACGCGCATACAACATATACGCCGCGGCAAAGATCTCTTCCGCCGTACGGCGTTTTGCCCTCCGCGGGCAAGTAAGCCGATCATGCGTTGCCCCCCATCCCGCATAGAACGGCATGCCGAAACAGTGCACTTCCTTACCAAGCAGCAAGGCCTCAAAGCCCATCTGGGAGGTGACTGTGTACACAACATCAGCTTGAGCAAGAAGGGAAAGCGGCGAAACATCCTGTGCGATGATCGCAATCCCTCTTCGCTTCGCCGCCTCCGTCAGATAGCCCTGCTTTTTCCCCGCAAGCACATCGGGATGCGTCTTGACGAACAACCGGGCGTTGGGAAACCGCATCTGCGCATCGTCCAGCATAGCTGTGAAACTTTCAGCATCGGCACGGCCAAGCGTAACGCTGGTATCCCCCTTTGTCTGATCAAGGATAAGAACACGCGGGCACGAAGCATCACCAAGCAATCTTTCAGCAGCACGCGGCGCATGATTATACTTGCTCAGATCGTGACGCTTGATAGCTTCAATGGCATGCTGGGCGGACTGCAACTGCCCTTCCGAATCCCCTCCGGAGCCGTTCAGCAGATTCTCCAAATCGGATGGCTCAGTGGCGTCGTAGTAGATGCCGGTATGGTCAACTACAAGGGAAAGAGGCTGCGCCCCCTTGCATCCGAGATCAAGGGAGCGCAGGAAGCCGTCTTCAAGTGCGATATAGGGAAGGTTATGTTTCAGGGCATAACATCGTGCCTTATCGGCTGTGGGTTTGTGGCCCCAGCCGGCGACAAAAGATCCTTCGGCGGTGCCGGATGGGAGCAGCCCAAAGCCTGACGATTCCAGCAGGCGCCGAAGTTTTTTTGAAGAATAATAAATCATCCCTTTGTGGCTGATATGTTGAATTGGAGCCCTTATCGGGCCTATGCTTCGCGGGCAAATCGCCCGGGGAATTGCGGAAGGGCAGCTGCCGTCCGGAAACATGCCTGCCGCGCAGGCCGCAGCCTTTGGGGGCCGATCAGCGCCGGTGGCCCTTCCTTGCCCGGCATCAGCTGCGACCGTAAACGTCCGCGAGGCGGACGATGTCGTCTTCGCCGGTGTATGGCCCCGACTGTACTTCGATCAGCACAAGCGGGATGACTCCCGGATTCTTGAGACGATGGACGGCGCCAAGAGGAATATATGTCCCCTGGCCTTCGCTGAACAGGCTCACCTCGTCGCCGTTGGTGACTTCCGCCGTGCCGCTGACCACAATCCAGTGCTCTGCCCTGTGGTGGTGCTTCTGCAGGGAGAGCTCTTCGCCAGGCTGGACGATGATGCGCTTTACCTGGAAGCGATCCCCGCTGGCTAGTGATTCATAGCTGCCCCAGGGGCGGTGGACCAGCGTGGACTGGTGGCATTCCGGCCGCCGTGCATGCTGAAGGCGGCTGAATAGCTTTTTGATATCCTGCGCACGCTGGCGCGGGAGCACCAGGACGGCATCCTTTGTCTCCACCACGACCAGATCCCGTACGCCCAGAACCGCAAGCAGGCGGTGCTGGGCGTTCAGGTAGCAGCCCTCGGTATCTTCGAGCAGCACATCCCCCGTCACGGCGTTGTCCTGCGCATCCCTGTCGCTGTTCTGGAAAAGGGCCTCCCATGATCCCAAATCGCTCCAGTTCAGAGCCAGCGGCATGACCACGGCCCGTTCCGTCTTTTCCATGACCGCATAGTCGATGGAGTCGGAAGGGACGGCTAGGAATGCGTTGCGTCCCGGGCGGATGAACGTGCCGTCCGTCTGGCGGTCCCGCCATGCGGCACGGCAGCCTGTATCCATATCCGGCACATGCCGTGCCAGCTCTTCCAGAAAGACCGAGGCCCGCAGCAAGAACATGCCGCTGTTCCAGACATAATTCCCTTGGGCGAGAATGGACTCAGCCGTTGCCGCATCGGGCTTTTCCACGAAACGGGCGACATGGAAGCCTGCCCCAACGGCCTCGCCCTGTTCAATGTAGCCGTACCCCGTTTCCGGGCCTGTGGGCATGATGCCGAAGGTCACGATGGCACCGTCTTCCGCCAGCGGCACGGCCTGAAGCACTTTCTGGCAAAAGGCCGCATCGTCGTCCAGTGCATGATCCGCAGGCAGCACCAGCATCAGGGGATCTTCCTCCCATTCCCGCAGGAAAAGGGACGCGACGGCAATGGCCGGGGCCGTATTGCGCGGCTCGGGCTCAAGAAGGACGTCGGCTTGCAGCCCGCAGGCTTGCAGCCCGTGCAATGCATGGAAGCGGTGTGCTTCGTTACAGACCACAACCGCTCTTTTGCAGCCCGGCAAAGACTGCATGCGGCGCATCGCCTGCGCAAAGAGGGTGGGCTTTTCTCCGAAGTCGACAAACTGCTTGGGGCAAAGTTCCCGCGAGAGCGGCCATAGGCGCGTGCCGCTACCGCCACAAAGGATAACTGGGATGATATCAGGCATGATACTTTCCTTGTCAATATGAAACTTATGGAACTATTAAGATTAGGTATAGGTTTATGACGGCATACCGTTCGGATTTATGATGCTGCTGGCCATGGAGGCGATACCAGACGCCGGGCCTAGTTCAATTTCTGAAGCCTCTTCCCTATGAAACGCAATATCGGATTTTTAGAATCCATGAAGAATTTTACCGGATCCGTCTTGAATTTGCGTATCAGTTTAGATCTACGCATCCTTTTGTCTATTGTTACCGCGTCTATTGCCTTGTCAGCGTTAGCCTTGTTTGAAACTACAAGTGACGCTCTGAAGTTTTCAACCATTTCCTGTGTAACAGTTTTGTTATAGTTGGAGCTTTTTTCTGATAGATAGTTATAGAATGTTTCAAAATGGGTATCCCATCTAGGCATTTTATATGCCTTCATTTTTTCTATTTTAGATGCACGATATTTTTTATCAGATGCAAATTTCAAAATTTCGTTTTGCCATCCTAACGAATCTATCAGCGGAACGTATGTCAGCAAATCCTGGCCAGCTTCATGGAATATTTCAATATCAGAACATATTACTGGCGTATTCAATGCGATGGCCTCAACCAGAGGCATGCCCCATCCTTCTGTAAAGGATGGAAAAAGCAGCGCCGTAGAATTGGCTACGAGCTGTATCAATTCGTTATCGCTGAGTCCCTGAAGATGGAAAACATGATTCTGAAGATACGGGCAACGATTCATCATATACATTGCGGAATCGTTTTTCCAACCATTTTTGCCTACAAATATAAGCTTTGGTATTGACGCCAACTTATTTTTCTCAATCATATCTCTCCATACATTTAAGAGAAGGATATGATTTTTTCTGGATTCTATTGTGCTGACATATATGAAATAATCTCCCTGTACTATAGGCTTGTTGCTTATGTCTACATCAAGGAAACGATCTTCGATGCCTATTTTGTTTATCAGGCACTTAGGCCGCGTAATATTTTGTTTATCACAAAAATTATACAGCCTTTTTTGTGTAAATTGGGAGTTTACAATGATTACATCAGCAAACAATGCCATTGCTTTGACACGTATTTTATGCTGTTCTTCATCGGGTTCATTGACATGCTCAGGGAAATCTATCGGAATAAGGTCATGCAGGAAAAATATGAGCTTCATTTTTCCCAAAGTCTTAAATACATAGTACGCCTCAACCTTTCCGACGCCATAATGTGATATGTTTACATAGCACCCGTTCGGTTTTTTGGTTATCAGCTCAAATACATTTTTATCTATGCATTTTGCAAACCTGCCGATGGTCTTTTTTATCAACGGCACTTTTGACGCATCATTGATTGATAGCGTTTTCTTCTGGAAAGATAGTTTTTTGGATAGTATCCATTTATCATATAAGTATTTGACGATGCTGTCGCCATATTTTTTTTCAACAGCACAAAATACGCCTTTTATTATTGTTAAATAATAGATTTCTTTTTTGCTATCAAGAATTGATTTAGCATAATGGATATCAACTCGATCTATTCCTGTTGGAGTATTTTCATCGAGTCTGGCAATAAACCTAGTTATGTCGTAAAAAAAAATCATTATCTTCCCCACTTCATTTGCAAAGAAAACTTCATAGCATCGATGTATGGATTGGGCGTCGTTTTTATAAAGTCACCTTTATTATGGAGAATATAATCCCAGAAATCCTTTCTCATGAAATCAGCATAAACTGGATTGTAGAATAAAGACATGTTATCTTTATCTTCAAAAAAATATTTCTTTTTCAAAAACCTTTCGCTTTCCAAACCAAAGAATTTCGCTTCAAAAATCCCGCCGCTCGACAGGCCTATGATTTTTACAAACTTTCCGCATCCAAAACAGTCATAAATGTTGAAGTCAGCTATTTTTACCTTCAACGATGAGCAATACTCTATTATTGAACCTGCTTGCTTATTATGAGGATGAGGCTTATAGTACAAATTCGGGTACTTGAGTGAAGATTCCAAAAGCTTTTCCTTTACGAAATCTTCGTTTGCTATTTCACCGTCGCAAATCAATGAAGAATCGATAGGCATTTGCCCAAGGAAGAGGACGGAACATTGCTCAACGCTATCAAAAAGAGCAATTCTAGATGCTTTTGCTTGTGTAATCCTAGCAAATTCGTTGACGATATGATAATCCAGTGCGCATTTCTGAATGCGTTCATACCATTCTGTTACGTTCGTTCTTACGCCATAAAAATAATCTGGAAGGAAACGTATCGGATAGTTTGAAAAATCAATATATGGAATATTGTTTTCGGTAAATATTTCCAATACGGATTCAGGCAGCTCAAACGATATTACAAGGCTACCTTTGAAAGCGGATACTATGTCCTCTGCTATGTATTCTTTATACTCTTCAGATGGAGAAAAGATTTTGGCCCATGAATTGGTGCAAAACGGCAAATCGCATTTTGAATAGATATTCCATCTGAGGCTATGCTGTCCATCGTCATCGCCATAAAAAAACTTATGGCTTATATTATCCAAAGATGCGACGATCTGAGAGCCTGCAATATGATACATCCATTTGCTGTTTTTTTTGAATGGAGTCTCAAAGATATCCTTTTTGCCATCTTCGATTCTCAGAAAGTCTTGTGTTACAATGACAGAGTTGAAGGAAATGTCCTTTTCCTTAATGGAAGTACGAATGGGCATGGCGGTATCTCTGTGAAAAGCTGTTTTTTCCTTAGAAAAAGTGCGAAGAGCCATTATGATATCCTTTTTCATATACTTATAATGTGTTCAACCAGTTCCCGAAACGCGCCCTGGCCACCGAAGCTTTCCAATACGAGATCGGCTTTGGCTTTCACGTAATCCGGCGCATCGCCCACGGTCACGGATACGCCGCAAAGGCCAAAGACCTCCATGTCCGGGATGTCGTCCCCGATAAAGGCCGTTTCCCCAGCGGCAACGCCGCAGCGCTCCATGATGCCTGCCAGCATCGCCCGCTTGTCGGGTTCACCCAGCACGGCCTCAGAAATGCCCAGATCGGCGAGGCGCCTGCGCAGGGCGGGGCAGTCCCTCCCGGAGAGCACAGCCACCCGCATGCCGGCCTTCTGCAGGAGGCTGATGCCCAGGCCATCACGGGCATGGAAGCGTTTCAGGCATTCGCCGTCCGGCCCGTAGTGCAGCCCGCCGTCCGTGAGCACCCCGTCCACATCGGTAATGACCAGGCGGACGCGCTTCAGCTTTTCCAGCGCCGCCAGGCGGCGGCGTCCCCTGATGGCCGCACGCACCCGTTCCAGATCCTCCGGCGTGTCTACCCCGGCGCCCATTGGCGGCACTTCGAGGACGCGGATAGGGATGCCCGCCTGGAGAAGCCGGAGCTGTTCCAGCTGTTCCAGCCTTTCCAATGGGGACGGCGGCAGTTGGCTGAACGCCTGCAGCGCCTCTGCCCTGTAGGCATAGATGCCGACGTGCCCTAGGAAGCGGGCCAGCTCCGAGGCGTTCCGGACATAGGGGATCAGGCTGCGACTGAAATAAAGCGCATTGCCCGCGTCATCGCAGACGACCTTGACCTGGTGCGGTGAACGTGCCTGCTCCTCGCTGATGGGGCTGCACAGCGTGGCCACCCGCACGCCGCCGTCGCTCCTGAAGACGGAAAGCAGCTTTTCGATGGCCGAAGGCTCCAACAAGGGCTCGTCGCCCTGCACGTTGATGTAGATATCCGCAGCCAGGGAGCTGGCGACTTCCCTTACCCGATCGGAACCGGACAGGCAGTCTGGGGAAGTCATAAAAACCTTTCCTCCGAAAGCTCGCACGGCATCCGCGATGCGAGCGTCATCCGTGGCCACCACGATATCGTCCAAACCTTCCGCACGGGATATCAATTCATAGACATGCTGAATCATTGGTTTACCGCAGATATCAGCCAGTGGTTTTCCTGGAAGGCGCGTTGAGGTATATCGTGCCGGAATGACTGCTATTACCTTCATATCATATCCCCTTTGCCAACTTATCAAAGGCCTGAAGCTGTTCCAACAAAACGGGTAATTCCCTGATAGCAATCATGTTAGGCCCATCACAGGGAGCCCTATCCGGATCCGGATGGACTTCCATAAACATACCGGCTACGCCTATGCTGGCCGCCGCCTTTGCAAGGACAGGGACAAACTCCCTCTGGCCGCCGCTGCATGTTCCTTGGGCACCGGGGAGCTGCACGGAGTGTGTTGCATCAAATACAACCGGATGGCCGGTGCGTTTCATAATTTCAAGGGAACGCATATCCACAACAAGATTGCCGTATCCAAAAGAAGTCCCTCGTTCACATAAGGAAATGCTATCGTTCCCTGCCGCCTTTGCTTTCTTCAGGATATTGGCCATCTCCCAAGGAGCGAGGAATTGGCCCTTTTTTATGTTGACAGGCTTTCCAGTCGCGGCGACGGCTTCAATGAGATCGGTCTGGCGGCAAAGGAACGCTGGTGTCTGGAGCATATCGACAACCTCCGCCACTGGCGCAGCCTGTTCCGGGCTGTGAACATCCGTAAGAACCGGAACCCGAACTTGCTCCCGAACATCTGCCAGAATAGACAATCCTTCTTCCATCCCAACCCCACGAAAGCTGGAAATGGAACTTCGATTAGCTTTGTCAAAGCTGGATTTATAAAGAAACGGAATCTTCAGATGAGTAAAAATTTCTTTGAGCGCTGAAGCTGTCTCTAGGGCTTGTGTACGCCCCTCAATGGCGCATGGTCCTGCAATGAAGAAAAAGGGGCTCGTATTATCAATATGAATGTTTTGTGATTGAAACGAAATGGTAAACATAGCTTCTCCGGATAACTACAATCCCACAGCAACCTTCGTCGCCACGGCAATCTGGTACAAAATCTGGGTGAAATCCTTAGCCAGCTGCATATTCTTGGAATCAAACCGGGGCATGACCAAGATACGGTCGCCCGGCGCTATGCCCATATTTTGGACTTTGCCCACTTCACCATTCTGCTTGGCGACAAGGATATTGTCCTTGTCCGCACGATCCGAAAGGCCGCCCGCGCTCTCGAGGTATTCGTGGAGGGACATACCCTTTTCATAGGTGATGGCCTTGGGTATCAAGACTTCCCCCGATACATGGACGACATCCGTTTTCTGCGGGATAACAATGACGTCGTTGTCCTCAAGCAGGAGATCCTTGACTGTGCCCCCGCGCGAAACGACGACTACGCCGTCAGGCTCCAGCGTTGCGGCACGACGCACAAAATCCTGAATCAGCTCCGCTTCCCGAACCCGGATGTTGGCTTCATCCACGGACGAAGACGTTGACGTGAGCGCGCTCTGTTCAAGCCTGCGCAGCGAATCGGCAATAATCGCCTTTTGCTGTGCGGCTACACTTTGGCGGCGGATATAGATCGCGGACGTATCAGCAATGGCCGGCTCAATTTCCACGTATTGCAACAACGATTTGAGGGTCGTGTCTTTGCGGACGGGGAACCGGGAAGCCCCCTGAATGGCCCCTGTAACTGCGGCCATGATGGTGCGCCCACGCTTATCGGCAACGAAATCGACAGTGTCCCCGTCCGCAAGCTGAAACTGCGCAAATTCGGCAATGGGGATGTATACGTTGAACGGCGCACGGTTGCGTATCCCGCTGATGCTGACGTGCGAAGCGCTGTTCAACGGCGTAGCGAGATCGAGAAGGTGCGCCCCGGTCGCCGTGCCCATGAATTCATAACGGGCCTGTTGGCGAAGCAGACCGAGAGCGGCGACACTGCTCCCACGTTCATCCACCAAAATCACGTCCCCATCCTTGAGCCGGATGGAAGGCATTTCCCCGCGCAGGGCGAAATCATACAAATCGACCGTCCCGATAAGGGATTTTCCCCGCATCACCTTGATGTGCCGATAACTTCCCCGCTCGGGCGTGATGCCGCCCGCCCTGTCCAGATACGACATGACGGAATCCATCGGCCCGCCCGCGTATCTTCCGGGATGGTTCACGAAGCCCGCCACGTAAACGGCTACGGGTTGAGAGCTTTGAAGATTGACGTAAATATTGACGTTGTCGGTGAAGACGGAGGCAAGGCTTGACCGGACGGCTCCCAGAAGCTGCCCCTGCTTCAGACCGGCCACCCGGATCGGGCCTACTTCCGGTAAAAAGACATTCCCCTGCTGATCGACCATCAGGACATCGTCATACGTCTTGGCTCCCCAAATACGGACCACAATGCGGTCTCCCGGAAGGATGACGTAATCGGCGTTCACACTTTCCGAATAGGTGGAGGCAAAATTCCCCTGAAACAAATTGGCGCCGAAGGGAGGCAGCGTCGCCGAAGCCGGACCGCGCAGAGGCGATTGCGCCCAGGCTGGCGGGGCATCGAGGACGGTAGGGACCGGCGAACTTTCGCGGCTGCCCCATACGGAGCCCTGCGAAGGGAGGCGGTATGTCCCCGGAGCTTGCTGCGCGGGCATGGAAGAAGGAACGCCGGGAATACCTCCCGAACTCGCCGGAACGGGATTGGAAGATCGACCGAGCGGCTGTCCATAAGCACTTCCGCCTGTTTGCTGGACGGTATTCTGCGCCCCCGCCGCATACGGCGGAAGGCTTAGCAAAAGAAGGCTTCCGGTCGCAAAAGCCAGGTATGTTTTCCAGTGCATCATATGGTTCATCGGTTAAAACCCTGCGTGTTCTCGGATAGAAGCGGTGATGAGCGAACCCAGCCCGAGAAGAAGCAGGGCGCCGACAAAGACATAGGCCGTGAAAAGGAAAGGACGCGGATAGAGGGACTCATCCGGCAACGTAGGCTGCTGGAACGCGACGACATATCGGGATTTGGCCACTTCGTGGACTCTTGCGGACTCAAGCGCGGACATGGCTGTTACAAGCTGTTTCTGGGCGAACTCGGCTTCGATGGTGAGATCCTCATACTCGCCTACCACAGCGTTGAGATTGCCCTCCTGCGAGCGGAGGCCCGCCAATCGCTGCTTTTCCTGATCAAGTTGGCTCTCCACAGCTTTCAACCGCGTTTGCAGCGCTTTTGTCGCCGGAGCGCTGGAACGCATGAACGACTGGGCTTCCGCCAGCTGCGCACGCAGTTTGACGGCTTCACCTTCCAGTTCCGTCACCACCCCCTGCAGACCAGCGGCCGTCACCCTGGGGTCGAGGAGGGTATGCGCATCCCGGAAGTTACGCATAGCTTCCTGTGCCTTCCTGACGCGCGCCTCCGCCCTCTGGACTTCCGATTGCGCCAGTGAAACGGCGTCCTCCCGCGCACGGAGGTTCATGGTATTCACAAGGGCTTCGCTGCGGGCCAGTACGGCGGCGGCGATCTTCTGCGCCATTTCCGGGGAGTAGGCTTTCGTTTCCAAGGTGATGATGCCCGTATCCTGATCGAGGGCGGGAATGACCGCCCATTTCCAATACCGGAGCTGCTCATCCTGAGTCGGATTATTCGTCAGGCGTGAAAAGACGTCGTGGCCCTTGTCGGAAAAATGCAGATCAACGCCGAGTTCTTTATCAATATCATGAATGATATCTAGCGATTGAATGTACTCAACTACGATATGCGCGTCCGCCCCCGTCGAAGACGAGGAGCGGAGCAGTGCGGAGGCGATATCCAACCCGCCTCCAGACGAATCAGCGCTGCGAATAGCGAAACGCGTCTGGGAAACGTACATGGGCGAAGCCCACAGCAGGTAATAAAGGAACACCGCTACTGTGGGCAGCAGTACAACACACGCAAAAATCTTCCCTTTTCGCGGCAGCCTGCCCCAGCAGGCACGCGCACTGGAAAAAGATCGACGGCCTGACTGTACGGCCAGGGTGAGAGGCGGCGGATTATCGCTTTTGAGCATCACAAATTTCCTGATAGCGGGTAAGCGCGTCCTCCAGGTTGGCAAAGCACATCAGCTTGCCCCCAAAGAGAACCGCAGCGTTATCGCAGTTTTTACGTATTGTTGAAACGCTATGTGAAACGACGATGAGTGTTGAACTGGCTTTGCGTTCCTGAAAAACGCGCTCGCCTTTGGCTTGAAAGGCCGCGTCGCCCACGGAATAGGCTTCGTCGATGAGATAAAAATCGAAACCGATGGCCATGCTGAGGCCGAACGCCAGCTTGGATTTCATACCTGACGAGTACGTGCGCACCGGCATATCCATATATGGGCCCAGCTCCGAAAAATCTTCCACGAACTCAGTTACTTTCCGGATATCGGAACCATAGATGCGGGAAGTGAAGCGCAAATTCTCCCGACCCGTGAGGCTCCCGTGGAAACCTCCCGCAAAGCCGATGGGCCACGACACCCGGCTCTTGCGTACGACCTTTCCGCTGTCGGGGAGTTCCGCGCCGCCGATGATCCGCATGAGCGTCGACTTCCCAGCCCCATTGAGGCCGAGAATCCCCATGTTCTCACCGGGACGGAAGGTTATGTTCACATCATCGAGCACAACCTTTTTCCCTCGGGGGAGGGGGTAGGACTTGGCGATGTTATGCAACGCAATCATTGCTCGGCCCTCTTGCGCGCATAACGCTCCAACAATCCGCCAAGGCACAACGAAACCACGCAGAACGCCACAATGTAGAGGTAATCGTAAGTGGGAGCCACGTATCCGCGCGATAAGCTCTGACGCAGCAACTCAATGAGCTGCATGACCGGGTTGAGCAGCAGGATGTCCGCAATGTTCTTTGGAAACATCGAAACGGAAAAGAAAATACCCGATGCAAAGAACAAGATGCGCAGTATCATGGGCACGATTTTCTCCAGCGTCGGCCAAAAGACCGCCAATGAAGCGCACAGCATCCCGCAGCCGAGCCCGAGCAAAGGCGTCAGAAGGAATGCGGCGAAAAGCCCCGTCCAGTCGGAGACATAAAGGGATGTGCCACAAAAGGCCGCAATGCCTGTAATCACGCATCCGGAAGAAAGCTGCGTCCCCCACACGACAACGGTCCGGGAGAGCATCAAATCAAGCGGCGTTACCTGCGGAAAGGTTAAAAGCGCCTTGTTGCCGCTGACCGCACTCATACATTTGGTAAGCGTTTCGCTGAATGTGGCCCAGAGGCCAAACCCCGCAAGCAGGAACATCAAAACGGACATGCCGTGCGGAGCCCGCGCCCCGGCTATCTCCCGTATCCCCCAGAATATCCCGATGCCGAACATCGTCTGGATCACAGCCCACAGATACCCGAGCCGCGACGAGCCATAGAGCGTATGCACTTCACGGAGGATCAGGGCCATAATCACCCTTCCCTGCACAATCCAACCCGACGACATGGATTACCTCGGCAGCGGCTCAAAAATCGGTTCCACAAGCGTCCACTCTTCCGAAGGCCGGCGGCAAACGGCAACCGTCATTTCCCTGTGGGGATCCGTCAATGTGGCCCTGCGGCACAGCATCCGGAGCCCGGAAACATACGGACGCCCTACTGAAACCTCAGCGGGCCCTCCAAAAGGCGTTTTCTCGACGGAAGCAATGGTTCCTTCCATCTGTTCCCCAAGCTGGCTGGCGAATCCGGCATACCTGGTTTCCTGCGCCGCAACCCCGCTCTTTTCCCCGCGTCCGCCCTGCTGCACAGCGCATCCGCAAACGACCGTCAGGCATCCCACCATCAGGCAACGCAACATCGTAGACATCAATTAACCCCCGCCCGCAGGCAGTCATGAACACTCAAAATGCCGACGGGTTCTCCGCCCCGCGCAACATACAAGCTGGTAATTTTGCTGGACTGCATGATCCCCAGCGCCTTGGCGGCAAGGCAATGCTCATCGACCGTGATCGGATTCCGGCTCATGACCCGTTCGGCGGTCAGCCCCAACAGACCGCCGTCCATATGCCGCCTCAGGTCTCCGTCGGTAATGATGCCGACAAGGATGCCTTTCTCCATAATGCCGACACAGCCAAACCCTTTGCCTGTCATGATACAAAGAATTTCAGTCATCGGGCTGTCAGGGGACGCTAAGGGGAGAGCCTCGCCAACGTGCATGATCTCGCGCACGGTCATGAGCTTCCTGCCAAGCCTTCCCCCCGGATGGAACCGATGGAAATCCTCCGCGCCGAAGCCCCTTGCCTTGAGCAGGGAAAGGGCGATAGCATCTCCGAGCGCCATTTGGAGCGTCGTCGACGTAGTGGGAGCGCATCCGATAGGGCACGCTTCCGGCTCATTGGGAAGCAACAGGACATAATCGGCGTGGCGGGCCAAAAAACTATCGCCCCGCTTCGTCACACCCGTAATCGGGATCCCATGCCGCGAAGCGAACAGGATGATATCGTTCAGCTCGGCCGTTTCGCCGGAGTTGGAAAAGGCGATGACCGCGTCATGCCGCGACATCATCCCCAAATCACCGTGGCTGGCCTCAGCGGGATGGATGAAATAGGCGGGCGAGCCAGTGGAAGCGAGGGTCGCGGCCACTTTTCGGGCTACGTGCCCGCTTTTTCCCATGCCAGAGACCGCGATGCGCCCGGAAATGGACAAAAGACAACGGATGACTTCATCGAATGAGCCATCCAAATCTTCTGCCATATGCCAAAGCGCCTCTGCCTGTTTTTTGAGAGTATCCCCGGCAAAAGACACAAAACTATTCATTCTTCACCCCTTAAAAAAGCGTAGCATTAGTTCCCACTCATCGATTTAATGAGTGGGTTCAAAAAATAAAAAACGTTCCGGAACCGAGATGAAACGGCTCTGGAACGTTTTTCTTTTATACTATAAAATAAGCTAATTACACGCCGAGAGAGAGAGAGAGAGAGAGAGAG